>CAEZXP010000008.1_pt1 | contig 86269 bp, 85 predicted proteins | sample 7265271 | NCBI WGS metagenome assembly CAEZXP01 (sample SAMEA6813909, study PRJEB35770) | uncultured Actinomycetes bacterium | biome: Freshwater; feature: Freshwater reservoir; material: water | place: Czech Republic | collected 2016-11-09 | depth 0.5m m
AGCAGGCGTGGATCGACGTTCAGGTGCCGCATTGCGGTTACTGCCAGAACGGCATGATGATCCAGGCTGCTGACCTGCTTTCGAGCAACAAGAATCCGTCTGAGGATGAGATTCGGACGGCGATGAATGGTCATCTGTGCCGCTGCGGTACGTACCCGCGGATCCTTACCGCGATTCAGCAGGCGGCCGCTGCGATGCGGAAGGCTGGTGCTTAGTCATGGCTGATCTTTTGAACGAAGTCACTTCGAAGGAGTTCGGCCGCAAGTCGTTCCTCAAGGGCGGCGGCGCACTCGTCGTCGGCTTCTCGCTCGCTGGAGCCGGTGCAGCCGGCAAGGCAGCAGGCGCCGGCCCGATCAGCGCAGGCAACCTGCCTGACGCCGCCCAGGTCGACTCGTGGATCCGCATCAACGCGGACAACACCGTCAACCTCAAGACGAGCCAGATCGAAACCGGTAACGGCATCACCACCGGCTTCCTGATGGTCCTCGCCGAAGAGCTCGACATGGACATGAGCCAGATGATCTACGGCTCGTCCACCCACACGCTCGGCGAGGGTGGGCTCAACTCGGTCGTCGACACCAACGTCACGCTCAGCACGGGTGGCCAGGGCGGCTCGAACGCGATGTCAGGCCAGGGCGGCAAGATCCGCGCAGCCGGCGTCGTCGCTCGCCAGACGCTCCTCGGACTCGCAGCAACGCAGCTTGGTGTTCCGGCATCGAGCCTCACCGTCTCGAAGGGTGTTGTGTCAGGCGGCGGCAAGACCGTCACCTACGGCCAGCTCGTCGGCGGCAAGCTTCTGAGCGCAACGATCCCGACGGCGGCGAGCAACATCGCGGCCGGCACCAACGGATCGAAGACGGTCAGCCAGTACAAGCTCGTGACGTCACGCGCACCGCGCATCGACATCCCAAGCAAGGTGCACGGCACCTACACCTACATCCACGCGCTCCGCATCCCCGGCATGCTCCATGGCCGTTGGATCCGCCCGCGTGGTCAGGGGCCGTACATGTCCGACGGTTGGGCCAAGCCGCTGAAGGTTGACACGACCGGAATCACGCACCTCAAGGGTGTCAAGGTCATCCAGGTCGGCGACTTCGTCGGCGTCGTTGCAGAGCGTGAATACGACGTCGTTCAGGCCGCTGCCCAGATCAAGGTGACCTGGGCCGACAGCCCAATCCTCCCGAGCCACACGGACGTTCAGAGCCAGTGGCGCAAGGCGGACTCGGCAGGCCAGATCCCGGCACGTATCACGAGCAACGTCGGCAACTTCGACACCGCGTTCGCGGGTGCGGCCAAGCAGGTCAGCGCCTCGTTCTACGCCGGTGCTCGTGGCCACAACCCGATCGGCCCGGGCTGCGCAGTTGGTATCTACACCAAGGGCTCAGGCGGCGCGTCGACCGACAAGATCACGGTCTACAACAACACCCAGAACGTTGAGAGCGAGGCGCAGAACCTTGCAACCACGTTCGGTGTGCCGCTGACCAACGTGCAGGTCGTCTTCTACGAAGGCTCCAGCACCTACGGCAACGGCTACCACGCGTTCGACATCGCTCAGGCAGCAGCGCTGCTCTCGCGCGAGGCCGGCGCACCGGTTCGCCTCCAGCTCATGCGCTGGGACGAGCAGGGGTGGACGAAATATGGCCAGGCGTTCATGACCGACATCCGCGGTGGCGTCGATGCGAAGGGCAACATCGTCGCACTCGAAGCAACGCAGTTCACGCAGCCGAGCACGTCGCTCTTCGCGACCGCTCAGATGATGGGCAACACGCCGCCGGCACTCGGCACGGGTAGCCCGAACACCGAGAACATCGGTCCGTTCTACAACGTCGCGCAGAACACGGCGGGCAACATGGGTTACCGGGTCATCGCGAAGACGATCGGGCAGTCGCTCGGCATCTTCCAGTGCGGCACCCTGCGCGCACCGTCGGGTCCGCAGACCGCGTTTGCAACGGAGCAGTTCGTCGACATGCTCGCCGAATCGGCCGGCATGGATCCGCTCGCGTTCCGCGTGCAGAACATCCGCCAGGACGGGGAGTTCCCACGTTGGGCCGCAGCGCTTCAGACGGCTGTCGCTAGCTCCCCGTACAAGGCGCATATCCCTGCCTCGCTCGCTTCGAGCCAGACGGGCAATATCGCCACCGGCTGGGGTATGGCAATCGGCACCCACAACGCGGCCTACGCGGCCACCGTTGCCAAGGTGCAGGTCAACAAGAAGACCGGCAAGATCACGATCACGGATCTCTGGGCAGCCCAGGACTCCGGACTTGCGATCAACCCGGGCCTCATCGAGAACCAGATGCTCGGCTCCCTCATGCAGGGTGCGAGTGCTGCTCTCATAGAGGAGCTCCGCTTCGACACGCATCGCGTGACGAGCACCGACTGGGTCACGTATCCGATCATGCGGTTCAAGGATGCTCCGAAGATTCACCTCAGTGTCATTCAGCGCACCGAGAAGCTGTCCGAGGGCTCCGGCGAGCCGCCGCTCGTCCCGGTTGTCCCCGCGATCGCGAACGCGGTGTACGACGCGCTCGGCATTCGGATGTTCAAGGCGCCAATGACGCCTGCATACGTCCGCGGCCGGATCGCTCAGGGCAAGTAACACTCCCTGAACTGGCTGTACTGCGAGGGGCCCGGCAACGGGCCCCTCGCTCATTCTGGGCTTACGACGGGCAGGTTGCGGGGCCGGGAACGACGCGGTAGAGCGTGACGCCCCCAAGATGCTGCGACGGGTATTGGCCCGTGAGCAACGCCGTCCACGGCGAGGCATGCGCATCGTCGACGAGGATCGTTGACACCCCTTGCGCGGTCGCGATCGCAGCAATGTCGCCTGCCGAGATCGTGTCAACGTCGCCTCCACTATCGAGAACGAGCACCGACTCACGGTGGGGAATCGAAACAGGTGGATCGGGGCGGAGGTTGCCGTTTGCCAGCCGAAAGTGGAATCGTGCTTCGGCCTGCCACACCATCATCGCTGTCTGGTTTGGGTAGGGCAGCGCGAGCACGTTCTCGCCGGGGCGGAGGCACTGGCTCTCAAGGGCGGAGGTGAAGAACGACGGGCGGTCGATAGTTCCGCGCCATCCCGATGAGGTTGGGGAAGGGAGGACGACGACGAGTGCGGCCGCGGCAATCCCGATTCGCGTGATGCTCGTCCTGGGCCCACCTGCCACAAACAGTGCGAGGAAGATCGCGACCGTCAAGGCGACGAATGCCGAGAGGCGCACGGGGAGCACGTTGCTGAGACCAGGAGCGGCGGAGAATGCGCGCCACGGGAGGACGACAAGCGAGTGGCCCATGACGTGCAGCGCTGTCCCGAGCTCAGCCACAACACCCGCCGCTGCGGCGACCGCCAGGAAGCGGATACGTGGCTCTCGCCACCGCATTGCGATCACGACCGCTACGACGCCAAGCGCTGGCAGCCCGATGTAGGCGCCGTTCTCGCTGAGATTCCCAACAAAGCGGTCGGACTTCGTCACCGTCCAGCTCGTGGTGAGCAACGCGAGCCGAGTTGGGACGATGAGATTTGCCAGGTCGGCCGGAAAGTCGGCCGGACGGTTGATCGATCCGGTTTCGAAATGCCGTAGCGCGTACCAGACAAACGGTGCGGTGCAGGCTCCGGCAAGCCCGTACGCCGCTGCGAGCGGAGCGAATGCGGATCGCAACGCCGATCGACGATCGGGAATCAGGAGGAAGGCAAGGAGCAGGCCAACCGCGAGGGCGAGCGTGGCGGTGAGGAGCACCTCGGTCGAGAGCAGGAGTTGCCACGCGAGAAGCGCCCCGATGCGCACCACAGAGGCGCGCCGTGAGCGCTTGCCGTCGAGGAAGTCGAGCATCGCGATGGCACCCAGGGGCACCAAGAAGACCGAGCTCATGTGGAGATGCCCCTCCTCGTGCCCCGCCATATACGGCGAGAAGCCAAAGAATGCGCCGCCGATGAGTGACGCCACGCGTGAGCCCGTGAGCCTGAGACACAGGAGGTAGGCGGTCGTTGCCGCGAGCGCCGGCAGTGCGAGGGCCGCGACGTTGTAGGCGACCACAGGGCCAAATGCGAGTGTCACGGGCGCGAGCGGGAGCGCAATCCCCGCTACCGAAGTTGTCCACGCGAGGTTGGCACCAATCGGCGCCCACACAGCGTGGGTGACGATTGGGTTCAGGCCGTGCAGAAGAGCGTGGGGCCACCAGGCGATCGACCACACGAAGATCTGTGGGTCAACACCCGTCCCGACGAGCGAGCGACCCGGATGCGCGAGCACCGAGCGGCCGTACAAGACGACGGAAAGTGCGGCGTATGCGAGCGGAACGGCCGATCCACGCGCTAGGCGAGAGACGTGTGTCACCGCCCGAGCCTAACGACAGCGGGCGATGCTCGTCAGAGCCAGTTCTTGTAACGGAAGAACGCGAGCATCGAGACAACAGCGGTGGCCATCGTGCCGAAGATCGTCCAGAACGCCCAGACGGTTCCAAAGCCGGGGAACTCGACGTTCATGCCAAAGAAGCCTGTGATCAAGGTCAGCGGCAGCAAGATCACCGAAAACACGGTCAGGATGCGCAGCACATCGTTCTGGCGGTGCTGAATCACGGATTCGTTGGTGCTCTCGAGAGCCTCGATGACTTCCTTGTAGTTGTCGAGGATGTCCCAGATGCGTTCTGCGGCGTCGATGATGTCGTCGTAGTAGATCTCGAGTTCCTCGGGCAGGAACCGTCCGACGTGGCGATCGAGCAGCCGCAGCGTCGTACGCTCCGGCTTGACGATCTTGCGGTAGGAGATGATCTCCTGCTTGACGTTCGAGATGTCACGAACGACCTCGTTCGACCGGCCCTCGAACACGTCGTCTTCGAGAGCGTCGAGCTTATGGCCGATCTTGTCGAGAATCGGGAAGCAGTAGCCGAACAGGTCGTCGAGCACCTCGTACAACAACCGTCCGGAGCCCATCGCAAAGAGCTGCTCGCGGTAGGCCTCGTCCTCTTCGCACCGGCGAAACAGTGCCTCGAGCGGCCGCAGTTGAACGGTGGGGAAGGTGACGATGTAGTTCGGGCCGATGAAGAAGTCGACCTCACCGGCATTTAGACGCTGAATCGACCGGTCGTAGACCGGGAAGTGCAGAACGCCAAAGAGGTATCCGTCATCGGCGTAGTCGTCGACCTTCGGGCGCTGGCGCTTCGAGAGAACATCCTCGACATCAAGGGGATGCCACCCAAACCGCTCCGCAAGTGCCTGCGCCTGCGCGTGCGTCGGCGAATTGAGGTGGATCCAGGTGAGGCCAGCGGCGGTGAGCTCAGCGGGCGCCGACTGCGGGCGCGCAGCAACGATCGCGCTGTCGCGCGTGCGAGGACGACGGATGCGAGGCAAGCTCGGCACCGGTACTGAGTGGGTCCTCGAGGATCGTGAGCACGGGCATGTCGAAAAGTGTACCCGGTGCAGCCACTTTGGCTACCGCGGCCCGAGCAACGAGAGGCTCAAGGCTCCGTGCTCGCACACGCTCGTTGGCGGCAGCACCGGCAATAGAGCGCTTCCACCACCGTTTGGGACGACGCGAACGCGGGTAGCGATCGGCTCGCACCGCCCAAGTTGCTGCTCACCAGGGCCAGGAACATCAGGCGAGAAGCGTGCCTCAAGGGCGGCTACACCTCCGGGGTGCAGATCGACCCGAATCGCCATCAACATGCCGGGGTGTTCGGCACGGGCAGCGGTGGGCAGGTGCTTGCCGCGTCGGCCGATGAGCGTCAGATGCGGGATCCCGCTCACGAAACACGCGGCCTTCGAACTGTTCCGAAGCACGAGGCGGTAGCTGACGTTGCCAGCGCCCGCGCTTCCCTTGATCGCGGCGAACGCGCCCGAGAGTTGCTTGCCGACGCAGGGCGGACTGGAACTCTGTGCCGCGGCGCCACTCACGAGGAGCAGCGCCGCAACACTGAGAGCAAGTCCGGCGAGCGGCAGACGCCGCACGCTACATCCGTTCGATCATGGCCCGGCCAAATGCCGAGCACGAAACCTCTTTCGCCCCGTCGAGCAGGCGAGCGAAGTCGTACGTGACGATCTTGTCGGCGATCGTCGCCTCGAGTGACGAGATCACGAGGTCGGCCGCGTCGATCCAGCCCATGTGGCGGAGCATCATCTCGGCCGAGAGGATCAGCGAGCCGGGGTTGACCTTGTCCTGCCCGGCGTATCGCGGCGCGGTGCCATGGGTCGCTTCGAACATGGCGACCGTGTCGGACATGTTCGCGCCAGGCGCGATGCCGATACCGCCAACCTGCGCAGCGAGTGCATCCGAGACGTAGTCACCGTTCAGGTTGAGCGTCGCGATCACGTCGTACTCGGCCGGGCGCAGCAGGATCTGCTGGAGGAACGCATCGGCGATCACGTCCTTGATCACGATCTCGCCGCCGGTGTTCGGGTTCGTGATGCGCATCCACGGCCCTCCGTCGAGGAACGTCGCACCGAACTCCCGCTCTGCGAGCCCGTAACCCCAGTCGCGGAACGCGCCCTCGGTGAACTTCATGATGTTGCCCTTATGCACGAACGTCACTGAGGCACGGTCATTCGTGATCGCGTACTCGATCGCCTTGCGCACAAGCCGTTCGGTGCCTTCGCGCGAGACCGGCTTGATGCCGATCCCCGAGGTGTTCGGGAAGCGAATCTTTGTGACATCCATTTCGCGTTGGAGGAAGTCGATCACCTTCTTCGCATTCGGCGTCTCAGCCTCCCACTCGATCCCGGCATAGATGTCCTCGGTGTTTTCGCGGAAGATCACCATGTCGGTCTTCGACGGATCCTTGAGCGGGCTCGGAACACCTTCAAACCACCGCACCGGGCGCAGACACACGAACAGATCGAGCTCCTGACGCAAGGCGACGTTGAGCGAACGGATGCCGCCACCGACGGGAGTGGTCATCGGACCCTTGATCGAGACGGAGTATTCGCGAACGGTGTCAATCGTCTCTTGCGGCAACCAAACGTCAGAGCCGTAGAGCCGCGTTGACTTCTCGCCGGCATAGACCTCCATCCAGTGGATCTGGCGTTCACCGCCGTACGAGTGCGCAACGGCAGCATCGACGACGTCCTTCATGACCGGTGTGATGTCGATCCCGATGCCGTCACCCTCGATGAACGGGATGATCGGATTGTCAGGCGTCGGCTGCCCCGGAACGATCTTCGTTCCGCCGGTCGGGACGGTGATGCGTGAGTCGGCGCTCATGTCGGCTCCTTGCTCTCGTCGTGGCGTCTAGCCCTAAAGGGTAGGGGAGAAGCGGCCCGAGGGTGTCAGGTCGTGTCGTCTACCCTGACCTCAACAATGCGGAACACGATCTGATGCGGCGAATCGGCTCCTCAGAAGCACTTGCACATCGGGCCGCAGAGATCCTTCTCGACGGCATCGATCGGCACTTTGAAACGCTGCGCGAAGCGAGCGCTGAGGCGCGGCAACGCTTCGAGACCGGGAACTGGGCTGCCGCCGGGCCTGCGCTCCGTGCGCGGCTCGAATACTACGACGAGCGCCTTGCCGAAACGATCGACCGCCTCGATGCTGAGGTCGCAATTCGGCGACGTGACGACGATTTCTGGCGCCGCATCAAGCATCACTACACCGGCCTGATGATCGATCACAAGCGGCCCGAGCTTGCGGAGACCTTCTTCAACTCGGTCATCACACGCGTGCAACGCTCAACCTACGTGCGGCATCCGCTGATCTATTCGCGCGCGACGATCTCGACGGAGCACATTCCGGCCGATCCTCCGGTGTATCGGAGCTATTACCCCACGGAGCACGGCTTCCGTGAGACCCTCGTTCAGATCTTCCAAGACTTCGGGTGGAAGCGGCCGTTTACCGACCTCGAGCGCGACACGGGCTATGTCGTGCGAGCGCTCACCGAACAGACGGCCGAGTGGGTGGAGCAGGATCCCAACCATCAGATTCAGGTGCTGTCGTCAGCCTTCTACCGCAACAAAGCGGCGTATGTGATCGGCAAGGTCGTGAACGGCAATTTCGAGACGCCGTTTGTCGTGCCGGTTATTCACGATGAGCAGGGAGGCCTGATGCTCGACACGGTGCTGCTTGCATCGAGTGACCTGAGCATGCTGTTCTCACTCTCCCGTGCGTACTTCCTCGTGGAGCTCGACGTGCCGTCGGGCTACGTCGAGTTCCTCAGCGGGATCATGCCGCACAGCCTTCGCTCGGAGCTCTACAGCGCCCTTGGCTTTCTCAAGCAAGGAAAGACGCTGTTCTTCCGCGACCTTGTGCACCATCTCCGCCAGTCGAACGACCTCTTTGTTGAAGCGCCCGGCACGCGCGGTCAGGTGATGCACGTCTTCAATCTCCCGTCGTACCGCTACGTGTTCAAGATCATCAAGGACGTCTTCGGCCCGACGAAGAACATCGATCGCGACACCGTGAAACAGAAGTTCCGCATGGTGCGTGAGGTCGATCGCGTTGGTCGACTTGCCGATGCCGTCGAGTTCGAGAATCTCGCACTTCCACTTAATCGATTCGCGCCGGAGCTGCTGGAGGAACTCCAGCGCGTAGCGGCCTCGTCGATCGAAATCGTTGGCGACGACCTGATCGTGAAGCACTGCTATGTGGAACGGCGCATGACGCCGCTCAACGTCTACCTCGACCATGCGACGCCGGCGGAGCTCGACCGGGTTGTGCGCGGCTACGGCAACGCCATTCGCGAACTTGCGATCGCGAACATCTTTGCGGGCGACCTGCTGTGGCGGAACTTCGGTGTCACGCGACACGGCCGTGTGGTGTTTTACGACTACGACGAGCTCGAGTACCTCACAGACTGCCGCTTCCGGCGGGTTCCCGAACCGCCGAACCCCGAAGCGGAGATGTCGAGCGAGCCGTGGTACGCCGCCTCACCGGGCGATGTCTTCCCGGAGGAGTTCGAGACCTTCCTGCTCGGCGACCCGCGCGTACGCGAGCTGTTCCTCAAATATCACGCGCAGCTGCTGACACCAGAGTTTTGGATCGAGTGTCAGCGTCGAGTGGAGGCGGGGGAGGTCGTCGAGTTCTTCCCGTACCACGAGTCGCTTCGGTTCTTCCGCCGGTACGGCGACCAAGCGCTCGTACCGGCATAACTCATGCGCCCGGCTGGAATCGAACCAGCGACCTTTCGCTCCGGAGGCGAACGCTCTATCCCCTGAGCTACGGGCGCCAGGGAGGAGTCAGTCTACCCGCGCCCCCGCGACGTTTGACCTTCTCCGCGCGATCACCCGCGAACCTCTAGGTTTCCGGACATGGAACTCCGCGCCGAGAAGGTCACGGTGTATCTCGCCGAGACGTTCACGATCGCCCGCTCATCGGAGGATGAGGCGGAGGTCGTACAGGTTGCAGTAACGCATGGTGGGGTTACTGGCTACGGCGAGGCCGCGCCGATCGCGCGCTACGAGGAGTCGGCCGATTCGGCGCTCGCGTGGCTTCAGCACGTGACGCTCGGCGACGATCCCTGGGCGCTCGACGACATTCAGGATCTGCTCCCGCGAGGAGAGCAGGCGGCACGGGCTGCCGTCGATGCGGCGCTCTACGACCTGCAGGGGAAGCTCGTCGGCCAGCCGGTCTACAAGCTGCTCGGTCTTCGGCGCGTGGGCCCCCCGACGTCGTGGACGGTGTGGCTCGGTGATCCCGACGATATGGCGCGCCGTGCAGAGAAGGCCGAGGCCCGCGGCTTCAAGCGGCTAAAGCTCAAGCTCGGCGGCCGCGACGGACTCGACCTCGAGCGCGTGCGGCAGGTGCGCGCGGCCAGCTCCGTACCGCTGATGGTCGACGTCAACGAGTACTGGACGCTCGATGAGGCACTCGACGTCCTTCCGCAGATGGAGATCGAGTACTGCGAGCAGCCGCTCCCGGCCGGCAGCCCCGATGGTCCCGAGTTGAAGCGAAGGTCGCCGATCCCGATCTACGTCGACGAGGACTGCCACACGCTTGCTGATGTCGCAGCGTGCGCCGAACGCGCCCACGGCATCAACATCAAACTCGCGAAGTCAGGCGGAATCCGTGAGGCCGTGAAGATGGCGGCGGCCGCACGCGCGCTCGACCTCGGAGTGATGCTCGGCTGCATGGTCGAATCCGGGCTAGGTATCGCCGCGGGCGCGCACATGGCAAGCCTTTGCGACCACGTCGATCTCGACGGCAACCTGCTCCTCAGGTCGGACCCATGGCCGGGTGTGGCGTGGGAAGACGGCATACAACTACCAGCCGACGCACCAGGCCTCGGCGTCGAAAGGGCGGCGACATGAGCGACCGGCGCGTACTGATTCTCGCGGAGGGCTTTTCGGGTGATCCGCACTTCGGCAAGACCGCTCGCGGTGTGATGCGCTACCGACCGGCCGAGGTAGTTGCGCTGCTCGACTCAGAGCGCGCCGGCGAGACCGAGGGGGGATTCCCCATCGTCGGGAGCGTCGCCGATGCGCTCGCGCTGAAGCCGACCGTCGCACTCGTGGGCGTCGCGCCGGCCGGGGGACGGTTCCCGCCTGCCTGGCGGGCGATCTTGCGCCAGTGCATCGAGGCCGGCCTTGACATTGAGAGCGGCCTGCACGAATTCCTGATCCGGGACGACGAGATGACCGCGCTCGCCGCCATGCACGGCGTGAGCCTGCGGGATCTACGCCTCGCCCCGAGCGGGCTCAACGTGCCGACAGGGGCGAATCTCACCCACGGCAGCAAAGTCGTGACCACCGTTGGCTCCGACTGCGCGATCGGAAAGATGACGGTTGCACTCGAACTCGACGCCGAGGCGCAGCGTCGCGGGATCAAGAGCGAGTTCGTTCCGACAGGACAGACGGGGATCGCGATTGCCGGTTGGGGGATGTCGGTTGACGCGGTCGTCGCCGACTTCATCGCAGGTGCAACCGAGCAACTCGTGATGGAGGGAGTTGAGCGCGGGGGAGAGCTTCTGTGGATTGAAGGCCAGGGTTCGCTGCTCCATCCGTCGTACTCGGGCGTCACGCTCGGACTGATCCACGGGAGTGCGCCGCACGTCTACGTCCTGTGCGACAAGCCCGTCGAGCCATTCGTCGACGAGAATCCCGCGTTTCCGAAGCCGTCGTACACGTTCCTCGTCGATCTCCATGAGCGGATGTCACTGATCGGGCGACCAGCCAAGGTGGCCGCAATCGCGCTCAACACGCAGGGATTGACAGACGAGGGGGCGCGGGCGGCCGTTTCGGCGGCTGAGGCCGATTCGGGACTCGTCGCAGACGACCCCGTTCGGTTCGGGGCGACGCGACTCGTCGACGCTGTGCTCTCCGCGCTCGGCGAATTGTGACACCGGTGTGAGAATTCGCCGTTGACTTGGGGCAAGCTCTCTGTCACGAGCGTCATATGGGGGGCTGGTCAGCACACGTTCACCACTTCATTGTCTTGCACGACGGCGATCTCTGGCGCTGGCAGTTCGTCGCGCCCGATCAGACCGTGCTCGCCGCCTCAGCTGATGGGTACGACACGCGCCTCGAAGCTGAAGAGTCGATCATCCGCGTGAAAGAATTTGCGGTGCTCGCACCGATTGGCGAACTCGAGCGGCCCTAACGCATTCGTCCGACAGAGCCGTCGACATGGTCGATCCGAACACGATCGCGAGGCGTCCTCCTTCTGGTGGACCCGCTACAACTTCGGGGCGTACGCCCGAGCGCTTCGGGCGACGGCCCCCCAAAGATGATGGAGGATCAAGCGTGATCAGCATTCCCAAGGGCATTCGTGCAGCCCTGCTTGTCGTGTGCGCGACAGCTCTTGTCGCCGGCGGCTTTGCACGCGCGGCCTCGGCCGCTCCGTAATTTGGCGTTGTCGATGACACGTCGCTCTACGCCGACGACGGCGGTAAGGCCTTCTTCACTGATCTGAAGGGTGTCGGGATGGTCTCCGACCGTTGGTCTGCGACGTTCGACGGCAACGCCGGCACGATCACGCAGCAGGCATTCCTCGACAAGGCCGTTCCTGCCGCGAAGGCTGCCGGCGTGAACATCACGATTTCGCTGTACCCGGCGACCGCGTCGATTGCTGGCTCAATGGATCCGAACACGTTCTGTCAGTGGGTCGGGAACGTTGCCAACCGGTACAAGTCGGTCAACCGTTGGATTATCGGCAACGAGGAGAACACCACTCGTTTCTGGGCACCCGTGAGTCCGTCGAACTACGAGGCGACGCTCGCCGCCTGTTATGACGTTCTCAAGGGAATCAACGGCAACAACACCGTGATCGCTTTCGGTGTCTCTCCTCGCGCCCAGAACGCGCAGTCGATGACGCCCGCCGACTTCATCAAGGGTGTTGGCGCTGCGTATAAGGCGTCTGGTCGCACGAAGCCGATCATGGATCAGGTTGGTATCCACCCATACCCGAACCAGAATGCGCGCCCGGCACCAGCCCCTGATAAGGCGGGCTACTCGGTTGCCGGTGACATCGGCATCCCGCAGATGGACGTCCTCAAGCAGGCGATCTACGACGGGTTCAACGGAACCGGCCAGCCGACGACGCTCGGTGGCCTGATGATCGTTGTCGACGAAGTCGGGTACCAGACGGTCACCGACGGGGTGGCTGGCTACACGGGCTCCGAGATCTCGCCGACAGTCAGCGAGGCTGATCAGGCGTCGTACTACGCACGCATCGTGCAGATCTACGCCTGCGATCCGTCGATCGCCCAGGTGCTGTTCTTCCATCTCGTCGACGAGGCAGATCGAGGGGGCGGTTGGCAGTCGGGTCTCGAGCACGTCGACGGCTCGTCGAAGCCGTCGAAGGCGTCAGTCCCGTCTGCCATCTCGGCCGGCTGTTCAGGAGCACAGACCGCATGGGCTCCGAAGGGGGCAAGCACGACGCCCGCTCCGAAGATCAACTTCTTGACTGACCCGAAGAATTGCGGGACGGCCGGAAATGTCGTACCGACCGCACCGCATGCCACGACGGGCTGCAAGAACGGCGTTTCGGCGATCTTCTCATGCTTGAGGGGCTACGCGAACAAGGACAAGAAGTTCGCGAACGGCTGCGAGGTTGCCACGAAGAAGAAGAAGTAGCGCGACTTCGAACCAATGTAGGTCGCACTTGACCACGTCATCAGGAGGGTCGCCGGAAGGCGGCCCTCCTGCGTTTAACGTCCTAGACATGTCGGTCGCCCAACACGAACAGATGTTCTGGACACGAACGAACGTTCGCTCTATAGTGACGAACACATGTTCGCAAAGATCCTTCTTATCGCGGCCTCATTTCTCGTCCTCTGGAGTGTCACGCCGCATTCATCCGGCGCGCATGGCAGCAAGCAGCTCTACCGCGTGCAGCCATACGACACGCTCTGGACGATCGCCGAGACCCGCTACAGCGGTGATGTTTCGCGTGCCATCTGGCAGATCGAGCAGGCCAACCATCTGAGCGGGGCCGATATTCGGCCTGGCCAGGTGCTGGTTCTGCCGTAGCCCGACCACTGCGTAGACCTCTCGCGTAGCCACCTGTCGTCGCCATCCCGCCGATACGATCGGCGAGTGGACCTAGACGTTGTGTTTCTTGGCACATCGGCGAGCGCGCCGACGGCGCGTCGCAACCCGAGTGCGCTCCTGATTCGACGAGGTGGTGAGCGTCTGCTGTTCGACTGCGGTGAGGGCACCCAGCGCCAGCTTCTGCGCTCGACCGTCGGACTCGTCGATCTCGAAGAGATCTTCCTTACGCACTTCCACGCCGACCACTTCCTCGGCCTCCCGGGGATGTTGAAGACGTTCGCGCTGCGCGCACGGGAGGTTCCGCTCACGATCTATGGCCCGCCAGGGCTGCGTGCGCTCTACGACTCGATGCGCGTCGTGTTCGGGCGGCTGCCCTATCCCGTAGAGCTCACCGAGATCCATGCGGGCGACTCGCTCCAACGAGACGGCTACCGGCTGCTCGCGTTCCCCGTCGACCATGGACAGAACGCGCTCGGATATGCGCTCGTCGAAGATGACCGCCCAGGACGGTTCGATGTCGAACTCGCCGACACGCTCGGAATCCCGTTCGGGCCCGCGCGGGGTCTCCTGCAGCGGGGCGAAGCCATCACGCTCGATGACGGAACCGTCGTATCGCCCGATGCGGTCCTCGGCGAAGCGCGATCTGGCCGCAGAGTGGTCTACACGGGCGACACGGCTCCGTCGACGATCGTCGAGACGATGGCGACCGGCGCCGACCTGCTGATTCACGAGGCGACGTTCACGCGAGAAGAGAGTGAACGTGCACGGGACACCGAGCACTCGACGGCGTATGACGCAGCGACGCTCGCGCAGAACGCCGGCGTGGGCTTGCTTGCGCTGACGCACATCTCGACCCGCTACTTCGGCTCGGAGATTGCAACGGAGGCAACGGCGGTGTTCCCGAACACCGTGGTTCCCCGTGACTTCGACATCATCGAGGTGCCGTTCGCGGAGCGAGGAGAGCCGACACTCATTCGGCTCGGCGCACGACCCGAGCGCGAATCCCCAGCAGGGACGGGCGCGAGCCAGTGAATGGGGTGAGCTTCGACGGGCGCGCGGCGCGCTACGACGAGCTGCGACCCGTCGACGATCAGTGGTGGGAGGTGTTCGACGCACTCGTGCGCCTCGGCACGCTGCGCGGCTCGCGCGTGCTCGAGGTTGGATGCGGCACCGGGCGTCTGTCACAGGCGCTCGAGGAACGGGCGCTCGCGCGCGTTTGGGCGATCGACGCAGCACCAGCGATGGTCGAAAAGGCCCGCACCCTAGGTGTGAACGCCCGCGTTGGCCGTGCCGAGAACCTGCCATTCAAAGCGGGGTGGTTCGACGCTGTCGTCGCGCGGATGGCGATCCACCTTCTCGACCGCCCGACCGCCTTTGCGGAGGCGCGACGCGCGCTTGCGCCTGCCGGAAGGATCGTGATCGCAACCGAGGATCCCGCCACGTTCGATGACCTGTGGTTTGGCGAGCTCTTCCCATCACTCGCCGACATCGACCGCGCCCGCTTCCCGAGCGCCGAACGCCTGAGCGCCGAACTCGTCGCTGCGGGTTTTGCGGCGCCAACGGTGGAGCACAAGGCGCAAGAACGCACGATCACACGCGAACATGCATTGGAGATCCTGCGTACCAAGGCGTACTCGACGTTTGAGCTGCTTCCGGGCGATGAATATCGAGACGGTCTCGCTCAGGCCGAGCGGGAGCTTCCGGAGGCCGTCACGTACAGGTTTGGCTGGATCTTCGCCTCGGCCGAAAGCATGACGTCGGCCGCCTGAGTTAGAGTCCCACTACGCCACTAATGGCGATCGCCTTTAACTCGGTCCAGAGAGGCCGGAAAGGAGCACCATGAACCAGCCGATCGCGGCGCCAGCTGGCCGCGTCCTCTTGGACGCCGACGCAATGGCCCGCACGCTCTCACGCATCGCGCATGAGGTGATTGAGCGAAACGAAGATCTTGAATCGGTTGCGCTCGTGGGCATCCACACGCGCGGCGTCCCTATCGCACAACGGCTGCGCCGGGCGATCGAAGAGCGCGCCGGCATTGAGCTCCCGCTCGGACAGCTCGACATCACGTTCTACCGCGATGATGTCTTGGTGCGCAGCGGCCGCGCGCCGCGCCGATCCCAGCCGATTGTTCGCGACACAAAGCTTGATTTCGATCTTGAGGGACGCACGGTGATCCTCGTCGACGACGTGCTCTACACCGGGCGCACGATTCGGGCAGCGATCGACGCGCTCTTCGAATACGGCCGGCCGGAGCGCGTGCAGCTCGCCGTCCTTGCCGACCGGGGCCATCGCGAGCTTCCCATCCGCCCTGACTACGTGGGCAAGAACCTGCCCACGGCGCGCGAGGAGCGCGTGCAGGTGCAGCTCGTCGAGATCGACGAGATCGACCAGGTCGTGCTGCTTGGCCGAGTGGAGGAGGGGGCATGACCGAGCGTTCACTCCATGTGGTCTCGGGTGACCTACGCCCTCCGAGCGACGGGGAGCGTCGCCACCTGCTCTCGGTCGCCGACCTCGACCGCGACGACATCGACCGCCTGCTCGCGACGGCGCACTCATTCGCGCTGTCACAGGAGCGCGACACCAAGAAGCTGCCGACGCTGCGCGGCCGGCTTGTCGCCAATGTGTTCTTCGAGTCGTCCACGCGCACCTCGACGTCCTTCGAGCTCGCCGCCAAGCGGCTCTCGGCCGACACGCTCTCGATGAAGGCATCCGGATCCTCGGTCGACAAGGGCGAGTCACTCCGTGACACGGCCCTCACGCTCTCGGCCTACGAGCCAGACGTGATCGTCATCCGTCACCCGCAGATCGGGGCGCCACAGCTCGTTGCGCAGGCGACACACGCACACGTCGTAAACGCAGGTGATGGGAAGCACCAGCATCCCACGCAGGCGTTGCTCGACCTCTACACGATCTCGGAGTCACTTGGCCGCCTCGATGGTGTTCACGTCGCGATCGTCGGAGACGTGCTCCACTCACGCGTTGCTCGCTCGCTCGTGCAGGCGCTGCGCCTCGTGGGTGCACACGTCACGCTCGTGGGACCGCCACCGCTGCTCCCCGAGGGCCTCGGAGTCGAGCGCTCCTTCGATATCCGCGACATCGCGAACGCCGACATTGTTTACGTCCTACGCATGCAGCGCGAGCGCATGGAGGAAGGCGCGAACTACGTCCCGTCTTTGCGCGAATACACCGCGCGGTGGGGTGTGACACTCGATCGGCTCAGCCCAAACCAGCGCGTGATGCATCCAGGCCCCATGAACCGGGGCGTTGAGATCGACCCGCGCGTGGCCGACTCACCCCAGGCTCTCGTTGTCGACCAGGTCAAGGCTGGCCTCGTCGTGCGGATGGCTGTCCTGTACGACCTACTCACGACCGGCCCAGTGCTCGTCGAAACGACTGCGGAGGTCGCATGATCCTTGTTGGTAAGTCCGGTGCGGACGATCTCGTTATTCGCGGCGCGCGCGTGCTCGACCCGACCGAAGGCGTCGACCTGGTGTGCGACGTTCGTATCGTCGCCGGGGTGATCACCGAGATCGGAACGTCGCTTGATCCCAACGGCGTCAGGGTGATCGAGGCCGACGGAAATCTGCTCGTGCCGGCGTTCGTCGACCCGCACGTCCACCTGCGGACACCAGGCCGCGAGGATGAGGAAACGATCGCATCGGGTACAGCCGCAGCTGCGGCCGGCGGGTATTGCGCGATCCTCGCGATGCCAAACACCGAACCGGTCGTCGACAACACCGACGTGCTCCGCGGCCTGCGAGCACAAGCAGCCGAGGAGGCCGAGATTCCGGTTGGGTTCACCGCTGCAATCACCGTGGGACAGCTTGGGCAGCAACTGACCGAGATGGGCGAGCTCGCTGAAGCAGGTGCAGCAGCATTCACCGATGACGGCCGCCCCGTCGCAACGGCGGGACTCATGCGCCGAGCGCTTGAGTACAACGCGATCACCGATCGTCTCCTGACGCTGCATTGTGAGGAGCCGTCGCTCACGAAGGGTGGCCATATGCACATGGGGGCCGTCTCGGCCGAGCTTGGTCTTGGCGGTTGGCCGTCGCTTGGTGAGAGCCTTGGTGTTGCGCGAGAGCTGTCGCTGGCCGGCGACACAGGTCAGCCGGTTCACCTGATGCACCTTTCAGCACGCGAATCCGTCGACCACCTCCGTGCCGCACAGGCCGCCGGAGTCGCGGCGACCGGGGAGGCGTCGCCGCATCACCTCGTACTTACCGACGAGGCAGTGCGGTCGCTCGACACGAACTTCAAGATGAACCCGCCGCTTCGCACCGAGGACGATCGGCAAGCGCTCATCGAGGCGCTCCTCGACGGGACGATCGGGGTGATCGCAACCGACCATGCGCCACATTCGCGTGAGGAAAAGGACGTCCCGTTCGAGGCGGCTCCGTTCGGGGTCACCGGCCTTGAGACGGCGTTCTCGTCGCTCTACACCTATCTCATCGAACCGGGCGTCCTGCCGCTTGGGCTTGTCATTGAACGGATGACGGCCGGGCCTGCGCGGACATTCGGGCTTGACATTCCCCGAATCGCCGTCGGTGCGCCCGCAAACCTCACCCTGATCAACCTCGCTGCCACGTGGCGTGTCACTGAGGAACGGTTCAAGTCGCTCTCAGCGAACTCGTGGCTGCTCGGTGAACGGTTGCACTCGAAGGTCGTCCTGACGATCGCGGCTGGTCGCGTGGCGTACGAAGCATGAGCGGATATCTCCTTCTCGAAGACGGCACAGCTTTTGCCGGTCAGAGCACCGGTGCGAGCGCAACGGCGTTTGGTGAGGCGGTCTTCACGACCGCGATGACCGGGTACCAGGAGGTCGTCACTGACCCGAGCTTCACCGGCCAGATCGTGTCGTTCACCGCACCTATGGTCGGGAACTACGGCGTTGACCCGTCTCGCGACGAGTCGAGTGCGGCTCATGCAACTGCCGTTGTGATGCGTGAGGCACGCGGACCGGGGTGGACAGACTGGCTCGTCGAGCGCGGGCTGCCTGCACTCACGGGAATCGACACACGCTCGGTTGTCCTTCACCTGCGCGACCGTGGTGCCATGCGCGCCGCTGTCGTCTGCGACGGGCGTACGCCCGACGAAGCGCTTGCAGCCGTGCTCGCTCAGCCGAGCATGGCCGGCGCGGCACTCGCTCCACTCGTCTCCTGCACCGACGCCTATGCGTTCTCAACTGACGGAGACATTCGCATCGCGGTGGTCGACTACGGCGCAAAGCGTTCGATCCCGCGTCGCCTGGCGAAGCAAGGTGCCGCAGTGACAGTGGTTCCTCACGACACCCCAGCCGACGAGCTCGCGCGTTACGACGGCGTTGTGTTGTCGAACGGCCCGGGCGACCCCGAGCCACTTGACGCACAGGCCGCAATCGTGACCGAGCTGCTCGGGCGCGTTCCCGTGCTCGGCATCTGCCTTGGCCACCAGTTGCTCGCTCGAGCCACAGGACGGGCAACGTTCAAGCTCCCGTTTGGGCATCGCGGCGCGAACCACCCTGTCCTTGATCGAGTTACCGGTCGCGTATTTGTGACAGCGCAGAATCACGGTTTCGCGGTAGAGGCAGCCGACGACCCGGCAGTATCGGAGGTGTCGCTGTACGACGGCACCGTTGAGGGACTCCGCCTCCCGGAGCTGCGCGCACGTTCGGCGCAGTTCCATCCTGAGGCGGGCCCTGGGCCACACGACGCGTGGCGGATCATCGATGAGTTTGTGGCGGAGGTGCGGAATGCCGCGTAGGACAGATATCCAGTCGATCTGCCTGATCGGTTCGGGTCCAATCGTGATCGGGCAGGCCTGCGAGTTCGATTACGCCGGCTGCCAAGCCTTGAAGGTTCTGCGCGAAGACGGGTTCCGCACGATCGTCGTCAACTCGAACCCGGCGACGATCATGACCGACCCTGGCTTCGCCGACGCGACCTACCTCGAGCCGCTCGATGTCGAAGGCGTTGCTTCGGTGCTCCGCCGCGAACGGCCTGACGCGCTGCTGCCGACGATGGGTGGCCAGACGGCACTGAACCTCGCTCGCGAGCTGCATGAGGCTGGTGTGCTTGAGGAGCTCGGCATCGAGCTGATCGGAGCCGACGTCGACGTCATCGCTCGTGCGGAAGACCGCCAACTCTTCAAAGATGCCGTCGAATCGTGCGGCCTCGAAGTGCCGGTTTCGCGCATCGTCACAAGCATCGACCAGCTCGAAGGTGCCCCGGTGCCAGCTGTTGTTCGTCCCGCATTCACGCTCGGCGGTCATGGGGGAGGGTTCGCTTGGACGTTCGAGGAACTGGTCGCTCAGGTGGAACGGGGCATCGCCGAGAGTCCCATCGGCCAGGTGCTCGTCGACCAGTCGATCAAGGGCTGGGACGAGTTTGAGCTTGAGGTCGTTCGCGATCGCGCCGACAACGTCGTGATCGTCTGCTCAATCGAAAACCTCGACCCCATGGGTGTGCACACGGGTGACTCAGTCACCGTGGCCCCGCAGATGACGCTTTCCGATGAGGCCTACCAAGAGCTGCGCGACGCAGCGTGCGCGATCGTGCGGGCGGTGGGTGTCGACACAGGTGGCTCCAACGTGCAGTTCGCACGGAACCGCGACACAGGTGAAATCCGCGTGATCGAAATGAACCCGCGTGTGTCGCGGTCGTCTGCACTTGCGTCGAAGGCAACCGGCTATCCGATCGCAAAGGTCGCCGCGAAGCTCGCCGTTGGCTACACGCTCGACGAAATCCCGAACGACCTTACGGGGACGACGCCAGCGAGCTTTGAACCGACACTCGACTACGTCGTCGTCAAGTGGCCGCGTTTCGCGTTCGAAAAGTTCGCGGGCGCCGATACGACGCTCGGCACGCAGATGAAGTCAGTTGGTGAGTCGATGGGCATCGGGCGCACGTTCCGTGAAGCGTTCGACAAGGCGCGACGCGGGCTTGAGATTGACCCGAACTGGCGGCCCGAAGGGCTCCACCCGTGGTTTGCTGCCGAGCTCGAACGGCCAGTGCCGACGGGCGATGTCGTGTTCAAGCGTGTCGACTCGTGCGCCGGTGAGGTTGAGGCCGCGTCGAACTACTTCTACTCGACACGCAACGAAGCCGACGAGGCTCGTCCGGAGCCGGGCAAGTCCGTCGTCATTCTCGGTAGTGGTCCAAACCGCATCGGTCAGGGCATCGAGTTCGACTACTGCTGCGTGCACGCCGCCCAGAGCTTCCGCGCACTTGGGTTCGAGGCCGTCATGGTCAATTGCAACCCGGAGACTGTGTCGACCGACTACGACACCTCCGACCGGCTCTACTTCGAGCCACTTGATGAAGAGGCTGTGCTGGCGGTTCTTGAACGCGAGCAGCCCGTGGGTGTCTGCATCCAGTTTGGTGGGCAGACTCCACTCAAGCTCGCGCGGGCGATTGAACGGGCGGGCTATCGGATCCTGGGCACTCCGTACGACGCTATCGACCTCGCCGAAGATCGCGAGCGGTTCGGGACGCTCGCCGCCGAAATCGGTGTGCGTTGCCCTGCCTGGGAGATCGCCGACACGCCCGAACAGGCCGCGGAGGCCGCTGAGCGCATCGGTTTCCCTGTTCTGGTGCGGCCCTCGTACGTGTTGGGTGGGCGCGCAATGCGCGTCTGTTACGACGGTGGCGAGGTGCTTGCGGCCGTGCGCACAGCCGGTGGAACCGTCCTTGTTGACCGCTTCCTTGAACGTGCAGTAGAGCTTGACGTTGATGCGCTCTGCGACGGCCGCGACACGTACGTCGCTGCCGTTATGGAGCACGTCGAAGAGGCAGGCATTCACTCGGGCGACTCTTCGTGTGTGCTGCCTGCACCCTCGGATAGCCCCGTTGTCCGCGACGTTGTCCGTCGCCTCGGGGTCGCCCTCGGAACTGTTGGCCTGCTGAACGTCCAACTCGCGATCGTCGACGATGAGATCTACGTCCTCGAGGCAAACCCCCGGGCGTCTCGCACGGTGCCGTTCGCGTCGAAGGCGATCGGCGTCAACCTCGTCGACGCCGCGTGTCGGCTCGCCGCCGGAGCATCGCTCGCCGATCTGGACCTGCCGATCGAGCCAGCACATCCCGCCGGGGTGCACGTGAAGGCTGCTGTCCTCCCGTTCGCGCGCTTCCCCGGCGCCGATCCCGTGCTTGGCCCTGAGATGCGGTCGACCGGTGAAGTGATGGCGAGCGCTCCCGACTTCCCGACGGCCTTTGCGAAGGCCGAACGTGCTGCCGGACGTGGCCTCCCCGCGAGCGGGACGGCGTTCCTTAGCGTGTGTGACGCAGACAAGGATGGCGTCATCGATGTCGCCACAACCCTCGTGGGCGCGGGCTTCGCGTTGATCGCGACGAGCGGCACCGCGACGGTGTTGGCCGCGGCCGGGCTTACGGTCGCCGAGATCGACAAGGACGCTGCTGTCGCCGACCTGATTCGTGGCCGGAAAGTGTCGCTCGTCGTGAACACGCCAGAAGGTCGGAATGCGCGCCGCGACGGCTGGAAGATTCGCGAGGCGGCGACGATCGCGCGGATTCCCTGCGTCACCACGCTCGCCGGCGCTCGCGCGGCCGCTGACGCTATCGCCGGTGCCGACACCCCAACCGCAATTCCCCTTCAGGAGCGTCATGCCACTGCGCGAACGCCGTAGGGTCACGGGGATCGAATCGGTCGGGCCCTACACGCTCGTTCGCGTCGATCGAGGCAACCTCGACGCCGGCGTCCCGGGCCAGTTCTTCATGGTCGAGGCACCGGGGCGTGTGCTGCCGCGCCCGTTCTCGTTGTGTCTCGCGGAAGCGGGTGAGTTGGCGTTCCTGATCGACGCGATCGGCCCCGGAACAACGGCGATCGCCGAAGTGTCGGTCGGTGACTCCCTGCATGTGTTCGGCCCCCTCGGTAACGGCTTTCGCCTCGACGTCGAACGACCTGTCCTCGTAGGTGGGGGCATCGGCATTGCGCCGTTCCCGTTCACACGCTCGGTACTCGGTGCGGGAACGCCCGTCGTGCTCGGTTTTCGCAACTCCCATTTCGCCGAAGCCGCGGCACTGCTCCCTGGTGCAGAAGTCGTGATCGATCCCGTTCTCGTTACCGAGGCGCTTCCCGCAGGGCGCGACATCCTGGCCTGCGGCCCCGAGCCGATGCTTGAAGCGATTCGCCGCATCGATCCTGCCGCGCAGCTCGCATGGGAGGCGCCGATGGCGTGCGGGTACGGCGCCTGCTTCGGCTGTGTGGTCGAAATCGACGGGACGCTCAAGCGTCTGTGCCTGGAAGGTCCCGTGATCGGGGGCGCTCCCGCCGTGTTTCCGGCGGTGCCAGCGTGAACATCCTCAACGCGAGTGGATGTCTCGACGCGTTGGCGGCGCCGGGCGTGGTCGCGGCGCTCGACGGTTTCGTGACCAAGACGGTGACGCCCGACGCGCGGGTCGGCAACCAGCCCGCCCGGATTGCCGAGACCTCGCACGGCATGCTCAACGCGATCGGACTCGCGAACCCCGGCCGAGATGCGTTCCTTCGCGACTATCTGCCCGAGCTCCGTTCGTTCGGAAAACCGTTGTGGGTCTCGGTTGGTGGGTTCAGCGCTTCGGAGTACGCGGAGACGTGCGCGCTCCTGACGGACGTCACAATCGAGATCAACCTCTCATGCCCAAATGTCGATGAGGCGCCTGAGAGCGCCGCTGAGATCGTCGCAGCGTGCCGTGCGGCAACCACCCTGCCGCTCTACGCGAAGCTGTCTCCCGCGGCGTGGGACATCGCGGAGGTCGCCCGAGCGGTTGAAGCGGCGGGCGCAGATGGGCTCACGCTCGTGAACACGCTCCGCGGCATGGCGCTCGACCGACGCCTACGTCCGGTGCTCAACCGCGGCACCGGCGGCTACAGTGGGCCGTCGCTCCGGCCTGTCGCCCTCGCCGCCGTGTATGCCTGCCGGCGCGCGACCGCACTGCCGATCGTCGGCATGGGTGGCATTACGACGGGCCGTGAAGCACTTGAGATGATCGCGTGCGGCGCAACCGCTATCGCGCTCGGAACGGTGCTCTTCGCCGACCCCGACGCGCCAGCGCGAGTCCGGCACGAGCTCGACGAGGCACTCGCCGAAGCAGGATTTGGAAACGCCGACGATGCGGTCGGCGCAGCGCACGAAACTGTTGCCATGTGAGGCAGCTGCCTCAAACGCCTCTGAGTTGCACGACGCGCAGAGGTTGTTAGTATGCGCGAGCTTATGGCGATGCCACCCGCTCCAGTACAGGCCCCGGCCCGCTCCCTCGATCAGAGGATGGACGCGCTCCGACGGGCGAACGACATTCGCGTGAAGCGGGCGCAGCTGAAGAAAGATCTGAAGTCAGGCGACGTCTCGATCGAAGAGATCCTCCGCGACCCGCCCGAATTCGTCTCGACTGCGAAGGTGTTCGATATGCTGATGGCCGTCCCCAAGTTTGGACGCGTGAAGGCGGCCCGGCTGCTGAACCAGTGTCGGATCAGCCAGTCGAAGACCGTTGGCGGGCTCTCTGACCGGCAGCGCCACGAACTGCTGACGCTCTTCAACAACCGGTAGACGCGTTGTCGGAGCGTGCTGGTTCGGCGGCGGGCCCGTATCGCGCAGTAGGCTCGTCGTACATGCATGCATTCGCCTTCCCGGTCGGCAAAGCGGCGTGACGCGCCCGGTCCCCGCCTTCGTGGTGACCGGACCCTCAGGGGCCGGCAAGGGGACGATGGTGGAGGCGTTGCTCGCGCGAATTCCGCGACTGCGTCTGGCGGTGTCGGCGACGACCCGGGCGATGCGCCCAGGCGAAGAGAACGGGGTGCACTACTGGTTCGTCTCTGACGAGGAGTTCGACCGTCGACTTCGTGAACGTGACTTCCTCGAGTACCACGTGTTTCCATGGGGGCAGCGGTCGGGAACGCTTCTAACGGAGCTCGAGCGGATTGCATCGCATGGATCCGTCCCGCTGCTTGAGTTGGAGCTCAACGGCTCGCTCGAAGTGAAGCGGCGGCTCCCGGAGGTCGTGACGATCTTCGTCGACGCACCCATCGAGGAGCTTGAGCGACGGTTGCGTGGGCGCGCGACAGAGAGCTCGGGCGAGATTGAAGAGCGTGTCGCGCTCGCACATGAGCAGCGGGCCCTGGCGCCGGAGTTCGACTACGTCGTTGCGAACGACGATCGCGACCGTGCCGCCGCCGAAGTGGTGGGGATAGTCGAGACCGCGCTGGCTGCGAACGCCGCTCAGGTAGGATAGGCAGCCATGATTCATCCTCGCATCGATCAGCTCACCGAAAAGGTCGACTCGCGCTATGCGCTGGTGATCGTCGCGGCCAAGCGTGCCCGGCAGATCAACAACTATCACCATCAGCTTGGCGAGGGCACCTTCGATGAGTTTCCGCCGCCGCTCGTGCAGTCGCGGTCGAAGAACTACCTCACCATGGCCCTCGAAGAAGTTGCTGAGGGCAAGATCACGTACGAGTACCGCCGGTAGGTCGGCGGGCTGGCCGGAAACGGCCGCTCCCGGCACACTTTCAGCGTGGCTCGGATTCTTCTTGGTGTAAGTGGTGGCATCGCGGCCTATAAGGCCTGCGAACTCGTACGCCTTCTTGTCCGTTCTGGCCACGACGTCGTGCCGCTCGTCACGCCTGGTGCTGAACGCTTCGTCACGGCTCAGACATTCACGGCGCTCGCGCGCCGGCCAGCTGGTGACGATCCGTATCTCCACCTGACGCGTGGGGATCTTCTGGTCATCGCGCCCTGCACGGCCAATACGCTCGCGAAGCTCGCGTACGGCATTGCCGACAACCTCCTGACACAGGCCGCGCTCGCGCACCGTGGGCCAGTGCTTGTGGCGCCCGCGATGAACCCGCGGATGTGGGCGAACGCGGCGACGCGGGCGAACGTCCAGACGTTGCTCGACCGCGGCCTCGAGTTCATCGGGCCTGACGAGGGGGAGATGGCTGAGGGCGAGTGGGGAGTAGGTCGCCTCGCTGAGCCCGAAGAGATCGCCGCGCGCATTGGGCAGATGCTCGGTGCCCCGACGCTCGCCGGCAAGCGCGTCCTTATTACCGCGGGCGGTACGCGCGAACCCCTCGACGACGTTCGGTACCTGGGGAATCGTTCTTCGGGGCGTATGGGTGTAGCGCTCGCCGAGGAGGCTCGTCGCCGAGGCGCCGAAGTGACGCTGCTCGCGGCGAACCTTGCCGTCGCGGCGCCCGCCGGCGTTCGCGTTGTCGCGGCACCGACGGCCGCCGACATGGCGGAGGCAGCGTTCAGTTCGCTCGACTACGACATCGCGATCTGCGCTGCGGCAGTAGCTGACTATCGCCCTGTCGACGCAGTTGCGGGGAAGCGCGCGAAGGACGCGAGCACGTGGTCAGTGGAGCTTGTTCCGACGACGGACATCGCGAAAGCACTCGGGGAACGAAAGAGGTTCGGGCAGGTGCTCGTCACGTTCGGCGCCGAGATCGGGGCGGATGGGCTCGACCGCAAGCGAGGAATGCTTGAGGCGAAGAACGCCGACGTTGTCGTGTTCAACGACGTGTCCGTTGCGGGCATTGGCTTCGATGCGCAGGAGAACGCGGTGACGATCGTGACACACGCCGGGGAGCACGACGTTCCTCGTGCACCAAAGAGTGCGATTGCGTCGGCCGTCATCGACGCCGCTGAGACGCTGCTTCCGTAGAGCGTCGTCGGCGCCGCGGCGTGACGAGGACGACCTCTGGTATTCAGGGATGTGTGGCTGACGACTCATTGATGGACGCCTACGATTTCTTCCGCGAAGGCCAGGCAAGGCTGCGGAAGGGGCAGGCTGCGCAGGCGACTGTTCCGCTTGAGCGAGCGAAGCGGTTGGAGCCCGCCAAGGCGTCCATCCGGGAGGCGCTCGGGATTGCGTACTTCAGGCTCGGGCGCTGGGGGGACTTCGCGGTTGCCGAACCGGTCGTTGTAGCGACACCGCTCGTGGTGACAGCCAAGGCGATCATCAAGCAGTTGAAGCATCAGCTGGCACTGACCTTCTCAACCACCGCACCGACCCACGTGCAGTTCGTGTTGCTCGCCAAGGACGGCAAAACCGTCAAGGCGAAGTTCCACCGCTGGTTCACCGTGGCAGGTTCGAAGACGCTCACGGTGTCGCTGTGGTCGCTCAAGCCGACCGCCTTCCCCGGCGCCACGTTGAAGGCAACTGCGACAAGCGGCACGAGCACGGTCACGTTGTCGAAGAAGGTCGTCCTCGAAGCCTGATGAAGGACTGAGATGAGAGACGACAGGCCGAATCACCCTTTTTGAGGGTTCCTAAGCGGCCTGTCGTCCCTCACTCTTCGAACATGGGGGGACGGATTCAACGCGGCGCGATCCAACAGATCGCCTCCGCCCAGGTGCTCCTCGGTGCGACGGTCGCAATTACCTTCGCCCTATGGGCCGCTGACCGTTTCGAAGTTCACCACCTCGCTGCGTTCGGCTTCCTTGTCGTAGCCGCTGCAGCAGGGAGTGCGCAGGCACTCGACCTCGGCACAGAGTCCCGATACGACGTTGCAGGCCCCGTCGTCGTACTCGCAGGGGTTATCACCGGGCCGCTCGGAGGCGCGGTCGCCGGCGCGGCGTGCGTTCGCGCACCCATCGACGGTTCCACCGCTCGGCTAACAGCGACGATGATCCGCATTCTCCAAGGTGCGGTGGCAGGGGCAGTCGTCTGGATTCCCGGCCTCTCAATCGGAACGAGCGCAGGCGCAGTGGAAGCGGCGTTCGCAGCGGCGGCCAGCGCGTTCGCCATCAACGCCGTCGCGTTCCTCCTTGAGGCCCCCATGACGCAAGGACGCTTGCTCCGCGTTGACGCTGTCGACGCGGCGATCGGTGCTCCACTCGTCGCCGGCTACACCATCGCCTACAACCACGCGGGGCTCCTGCCACTCCTGCTTCTGCTCGTACCGGTCATCGTTGCTGCGACAGGTCTGCGATCACTGCGTGAGCGGTGGCGACGTGCGGCGGAGGAATCGGAAGCACGCGCACAACGCGACCCGCTCACGGGAGCCTTCAACCGTCGCTGGTTCGAAGGCGCTGTCGCCGACGACTCCGTTTTTGGACTCGTCCTGATCTACATCGACCATTTCAAGAACATCAACGACGAACTCGGGCACCCAGTTGGTGACGCTGTGCTCGTCGAAGCGGTGCGCCGGCTCACAACGCGCGTACGGCCTGGTGACGCAGTTGTGCGCTGGGGTGGCGAGGAGTTCGCGGTCGTACTTCGTGGTGTGCGCAGCGGCGAAGATCTCGCTGACCGTGCAGAGGAGCTACGAACTGCTCTCGGGGAGGCCCCGTTTGAGGTCGACGAGCACCTCATTCATGTCACCGCTTCCGCTGGCGCATCGGCAGCTACCGGCGATGTGGCCGCGGTGATCAGGGCTGCCGACGCAGCCCTCTACGACGCGAAGCGAACCGGACGCAACCGTGCGGTGATGATCGGCCGCCCAGAAGACGAGTGAGGGCTGTCGTCCAACGCGTCACGCGGGCTCAGGTACACCCAGGCGGCGCGATTGCTAAGGGTCTGTTGATTCTTCTCGGAGTTGGACACGAGGACACCGAGAGTGATGCCGATGCGCTCGCGAGCAAGATTCGACGCCTTCGAATCTTCCCAGACGACACCGGCAAGTTCGATCGCTCCCTTCCAGACGTGGGGGGAGCCGCGCTTGTCGTCTCCCAATTCACCCTCTTTGCCGATACCCGCAAAGGCAACCGGCCAAGCTTCTCAGCAGCGGCACGACCCGAGCAGGCAATTCCGCTCTATGAGCGCTTCTGCGACGCGTTACGAGACGGTGGAGTGCCGGTCGAAACAGGCACGTTCGGCGCCCACATGACGGTTGATCTCGTCAACGATGGGCCTGTGACGATCGTCCTAGACACAGCCGAGTGACGTGTAGGAGCGCGTCCCGGTGTTCTCGCGGTTGTAAACGGACGCTCGCCCGAGAAGATGGTCTCTGCTAGTCTTCGCGCACCACATTTCGGCAATTTGAAATGGGCGCCTGGCGCCCATTTTTTGTGATGACAACTAATTCGCATGACAAGGAGCGAGAGCTGCAGCGCGAGGTCACCCGAGCAGTCGAGAACGCTGTTCCCGGTTCAGAGGTGCTCGCCCTCGAACTCATAGGGAAAGACCGTTTCTGCGTCTATGTCGACCACCCTGAAGGCGTCGACCACGCATTGTGCGAACGGGTTTCGACCGTACTCAGGCCGTATCTCGACCGATATTCGGTTGAAGTGTCATCACCAGGACTTGACCGTCCGCTTCGGACGCAGGCGCATTTCGCGCAGGTTGTTGGACAGAACGTGAAGCTTCGCACCGCCGACCGGCGGATGCAGGGCGCAGTTGTTGAAGCTGGCGCGCGCATGGTGCGTGTCGAGCGCAGGGCCGGGGAACCGGTCGACATACCGTACGACGAGATCGTGCGGGCGAATCTGATCTGGGAAGGGTAGGTACCGGGATGAGCCAGGAGATCGTTGACGCCGTTCGTGAAATCGAGCGCGAGAAGGGAATCGAGGCCGGCACGCTGGTCGCGGCTCTCGAGGACGCGCTGCTTGCGGCATACAAGAAGACACCGGGCGCAGCCCGTCACGCCAATGTCGTGCTCGACGAAGCCGGTGACTTCCGCGTGTTTGCGATCGAACTGCCCGCCGACCTCGAAGCGCGGCTCCTCGACGAGGCGCGCGAGCGTGCTCTCGACGAGCTTGAGCGCATTGAAGAAGAGACGGGCGAGAAGAACCACACGCTTCTCGCCGACGATGACCTCGACCTCGACTGGTCGCAGGTGCCGGACGAGCAGATCAGCCGCGAGGATGTCACGCCCGACAACTTTGGCCGGATCGCCGCGCAGACCGCGAAGCAGGTCATTCTCCAGCGCATCCGTGAGGCCGAACGCGAAATGATGTACGACGAGTACATCGATCGTGTCTCCGAGGTCGTCACGGGAATCGTGCAGCAGGCAGGCGACCGCAACAACGTGCTCGTCGACCTCGGCAAGGTTGAGGCGCTTCTGCCGCGCTCCGAGCAAGTCGACGGTGAGCGCTACGAGCAGGGGTCGCGCATCAAGGCGGTCATCACGGAAGTGCGCACCGGCACGAAGGGCCCGCAGGTCATTCTCTCCCGCCGCGACCCGGAGCTGATCAAGACGCTCTTCGAGCTTGAAGTGCCGGAGATCGCTGACGGTCTTGTTGAGATCCGTGGCGTTGCACGTGAGCCGGGGTACCGGTCAAAGATCGCTGTCGAGTCGCACGCCCAGGGCGTCGACCCAGTCGGCGCCTGCGTCGGCCCGCGCGGTTCGCGCGTTCGCATGGTCGTCTCAGAGCTCCGCGGCGAGAAGATCGACATCATTCCGTGGAACCCGGAGCCCGCACGCTTCGTCGCCAAGGCTCTCTCGCCGGCACGGGTGCGCGAGGTCTATCTCGATGACGACGGCCGCGAGGCCACTGTTGTCGTGCCGGACGACCAGCTCGCGCTTGCAATCGGCAAGGAAGGCATGAACGCGCGCCTCGCGCATCGGCTGACCGGCTGGAAGATCGACATTGTCAGCGACTCGGAATTTGCGCAGCAGGAAGCGAACGCAGCGTTTGGTGGCGACAGCGACGAGGAAGGCGACTTCTCCGGCCGTTGTGCAGCGATCCTGACAAATGGGAAGCGCTGCCCGAACGCGGCGCTCGACGGAAGCAAGTACTGCGGTGTTCCGGCCCATCAGGAACTCGCATTGCACGAGCCGGCCGATGGCGAGGCGAACATGATGGTCGCCGAGTCGGATCCGGAGCTTGAAGCATTGGCTGATGAGTTGGCACCCGAGGCCGTTACCGAGGACGCTGCGGCGTTCGAGGAGACCGCCGGGGAGCCGGGCAACGAGTAAGAACAGCATCAGGACATGCGCGGGTTGCGGTCGCAAGGCGCCGCAGCCCGCGCTTCTCCGCTTCCATGCCGTCGGTGGGGTTTTGACCGCCGGTGCGGGGCCGGGGAGAGGGGCCTACACCTGTCGCAACGCCGCCTGTTTTGAACGGGCGCGGAACGCCAGGGGCTTCGCTCGGATCTTGCGCACAACCGTCCGCGTCGACCAGGAACTCGCGCGGCTCTACACTTGAGGTCTCAGTGCCGAACGGAAAACCAAATAAGCCGATCAGGCCTCGTGGCGGTAGTGGCCCGGGCAACCGGAAGCGCCGTGTCGTTATCGAGGGTGGCGCCGCGCGCCCTGCCGCAGGGCAGCGTCAGCGTCCCGGAGATCGCACGGCCGACCGCGGGCCGAAAAGCCCACGCGAAGTCGTTGCCCCGACCGGCCCCGTAACCGTCGAGTCGGGCGTCACGCTGCGTGACTTCTCACAGGCGCTCGGTACACCGCTCCAGCAGATCATCAAGATGCTGATGGGCCTCGGTCAGATGAAGACCGCGACACAATCGCTGACAGACGATGAGGTCGAGCTGATCGCCGTTGAGCTTGAGCGCGAAGTGACGATCAAGCACGCAGGCGACGAAGAGGCAGAGCCCGAGTCATATGACGACACCGAAGACGAGCTTGAGGTGCGGCCGCCGGTCGTGACGATCATGGGTCATGTCGACCACGGCAAGACCACGTTGCTTGACGCGATTCGTGAAACCGCGGTGGTTGAGACCGAAGCGGGTGGCATCACCCAGCACATCGGCGCGTACCAAACCGATGTTCACGGCCGAAAGATCACGTTCCTCGACACTCCGGGCCACGAGGCGTTCACCGCCATGCGTGCCCGTGGTGCGAAGGTCACAGACATTGCTGTGCTTGTTGTTGCAGCAGACGACGGTGTGATGCCGCAGACGCGGGAGTCAATCTCGCACGCGCGCGCCGCCGGTGTTCCGATCGTTGTTGCCGTTAACAAGATCGACCTTCCCGGTGCGAACCCCGACCGGATCCTCGCCGAGCTTGCGTCTGAGGGGCTCCAGCCGGAGGAGTGGGGCGGTGACGTTCAGGTCGCGCGCGTTTCGGCGAAGCAGCGTCTGAACCTCGACGACCTCCTCGAGCGCATCCTGCTCGTTGCTGACGCGGAGCTGACACTCAAGGCGAACCCGAACACGGAAGCGTCGGGTCCGATCATCGAATCCCGCCTTGATGTTGGGCGCGGCCCGGTCGCGACGATGCTGATCCATCGCGGCACCCTTAGCGTTGGCGATTCGATTGTCGCCGGCGACGCCTGGGGCCGCGTGCGCGCGCTGTACGACTATCGCGAGCGCAAAATCGATCACGCCGGCCCCGGTGATCCCGTCGAGATCCTTGGTTTCGATCGCCCACCGCCTGCCGGCGAACTCGCTCGCGTCGTCGAGAACGATCGCCGCGCCCGCGACCTGGCGCATCAGCGCGAAGAGCGCCTGCGCCGCGAGGCACGCGCGAAGCAGTCAAGCCGTGGCGTGTCGCTCGAGAAGCTCTTCGAAGCGCTGCAGTCGGGTGGCGTCGCCGACCTGAACCTTGTCCTGAAGGGCGATGTGCAGGGCTCGGTTGAGGCGATCGTCGGCGAGCTTGCGAAGATTGAGCATCCTGAGGTGCGAGTCAACGTGATCCACACCGGTGTCGGTGGAATCACCGAAAACGATGTGAACCTCGCCGCAGCGTCAAGCGCGATGGTCGTTGGGTTCAACGTGAGGCCGAGCGCCGAGGCGCGCCAGCTCGCCGATCGGCAGGGCATCGAGATTCGCCAGTACCGCGTCATCTACGAGCTGACGCAGCAGATCGAGCAGGCACTCGTCGGAATGCTGTCGCCGGTTGAGACCGAGGCCGTCATCGGTGAGGCTGAAGTGCGCGCCCTGTTCAAGGCGTCGCGGATCGGCACGATCGCAGGCTGCATGGTCACGAGTGGCATCGTCCGCCGAAACGCCGACGTGCGCGTCTTCCGCGACGGAGCACGCATCTACGAGACCACGATCTCGGTTCTGCGCCGCTTCAAGGACGACGTCCGTGAGGTCGCCGAAGGGTTCGAGTGCGGCATCCTGCTGCAGGGCTTCAACGATCTGCGCGAGGGTGACATCTTCGAGATTTACGAGACGCGCGAAGTTGAGCGCACCTCGCTCGATGAGCCTTCGGCCAAAGCCGATGCCTCGTCGAAGTCCGACGACGACTAGTCCTCGGCGAGTCGTCCAAGTGGCTGACCGCCGCACAAACTAGGATCGGCAACGATGCTTTCAAGCCTCGAAATCGCGCAGGCCGCGACGCTGCGGCCCATCGCGGAGATCGCGCATGATCTTGGGTTGCGTGACAGCGAGTGGGAACCGTACGGTCGAACGAAGGGGAAGATTGACCTTTCGGTGCTCGATCGTCTCGAGGATCGTCCCGACGGCAAGCTGATCGCCGTCACGGCGATCACGCCCACGCGCAGCGGCGAGGGGAAGACGACAACGTCCGTATCGCTGACCCAGGGGCTCGGAGCAATAGGTCGCAAGCCGATGCTCTGCCTTCGCGAGGCATCACTCGGCCCCGTCTTCGGAGTGAAGGGTGGCGCCGCCGGTGGTGGGTACGCCCAGGTCGTCCCGATGGAGGACATCAACCTGCACTTCACAGGCGACATCCACGCGATTACCGCTGCCAACAACCTTCTGGCCGCGATGGTGGAGGCCCACCTCCACCACGGCGACGCGCTTGAGATCGATCCTTCGACGATCGCGTGGCGTCGATGCCTGGATATGAACGACCGTTCGCTGCGCGAGATCACGCTCGGGCTGGGCGGCCCCGCGAACGGCACGCCACGCCAGTCGGGCTTCGATATCACCGCAGCTTCAGAAGTGATGGCCCTGCTTGCCGTCTCGCGCGACCTGGCCGATCTGCGGCGCCGGCTTGGCGAGATCACGATCGGCAAGACCTACAACGGGAAGTCCGTCACCGCCGAAATGGTTCGCGCAGCGGGTGCGATGACCGTCCTCCTGAAGGAGGCGATCAAGCCGAACCTCGTACAAACGCTCGAGGGGCAGCCCGCGCTGTTGCACTGCGGCCCGTTTGCGAACATCGCGCACGGCAACAACTCGCTCGTTGCCGACCGAATTGGGCTCAAGCTTGGCGAGTATGTCGTGACCGAGGGCGGTTTTGCGTCCGACCTCGGGATGGAGAAGTTCATGAATATCGTGTGTCGAGCTGGCGGGCTGCAGCCGAGTGCTGTCGTGCTTGTCGCGACCGCGCAGGCGCTTGAGCATCACGGCGGCGAGCCGGGAGGCGGTCCGGCGGCGATCGAGCGTGGGGCGGCCAACCTCGAACGGCACATCGGCATCGTCAAGAGCTTTGGCATCTCACCTGTTGTCGCGGTAAATCGATTCCCTGGCGACACGGACGAGGAGGTGCAGCTCGTACGACGCCTCGCACTTGAGTTTGGAGCGCACGCTGCCGAACTGAACGAGGGCTTTGAGAAGGGCGGGGCAGGGGCAACGGCGCTTGCTGAGGCGGTCGTTGATGCTGCCAACCAGCACATTGCATTCCGGCACACCTACGGTCTAGACGCCCCGATCGCGGAAAAGATCACGGCGATCGCAACGACGATCTACGGCGCCGATGGCGTCGTGTTCCTGCCGGCCGCTCAGGAGAAGATCGCGGAGTTCACTGCAGCGGGATACGGGAACCTCCCGATCTGCATGGCGAAGACCCACATGTCGCTTTCCGATGATCCGACGAAGTACTGCGCCCCCACGGGGTTTACGGTCACCGTCCGTGACCTTCGTGCCTATACGGGTGCGGGGTGGCTCGTGGCGCTCCTTGGCGAGACGCAGACGATGCCCGGCCTTGGAGCCGAACCGGCGGCGTTCAACATCGATATCGATGCGTCGGGTAACACCGTTGGTCTCTTCTAAGAGCTTCTACGGCCCGGCCTCCCGTCGACGAGCGGCAGATCAGGCGACTGTGGGACGACGGCGACGAGTAGCGTGCACTCCATGAGCGAACGGATGCGGAGAGTGAATGAGGCTGTGCGAAGCGTCGTCGCTGACGCGCTCGGCGACCTGCAGGATCCACGGATTGGCCTCGTCACCGTAACGGGGGTCAAGATCACACCCGACCTCCGCGAGGGCAAGGTGTTCGTGTCGGTGCTCGGTAACGAGAAGAAGCGACGTGCGTCGCTTGCAGGGCTCGAATCGGCGACCGGCTTTGTACAGGCTCGCCTCGGCCGCGACCTCCGCTTGCGCAGGACGCCCGCACTCACGTTCGAATACGATCCATCGGTCGAGCACGGCGTCCACATGTCGAAGCTGATCGAGCAGCTTGACCCAGGCCCTGCGCCCGAACCTGACGATGACGAACAAACAGGCTGATTTCGCTGCGGTAATCGACGCCCTGAACGCGGGCGAGCGATTCCTTGTGACGACCCACGAGAACCCCGACGGTGACGCGCTCGGCTCGCTGCTCGCAATGACAACGATTCTGCGTTCCCTCGGCAAGGATGTGGCGCAATACCTCTCGGGTGAGGCGCCGCTCCCTGCGGAATACGGTTTCTTGAACCTCGAAGAGCTCTCGCGCGTCTTGCCGGCTGATGCGAGTGAACGAATCGTTGTCGCTGTCGACTGCGCGAATGAGCGCCGAATCGGCTCTGACACGACGTTTCTTGGTGATGCACGGCAGGTAATTGACATCGATCACCACCACGACAACACGCGTTTTGGCGCCGTGAACCTGGTCGTTGGCGATGCGTCGTCGACGGCCGAGATCATGCGCGACGTCGCAGCAGCCGTCGGGGTGCCCCTTACTCGTGAGCTCGCCGAACAGATCTACATCGGGCTCGTCACCGACACGGGTCGTTTCCAGTATTCGAATACAACGCCGAAGGCGCACCGGCTTGCCGCCGAACTCGTCGATGCAGGTGCTGATGTCAACGGGATCTTCCAGGCGATCTACGAGACCGTGCAGCTTCCGAAGCTCAAGCTGCTCGGTCGTGCGCTTGAGCACGCGCAACCGTACGAGGGTGGCCGGCTCGTCATCGCTCACCTGCACCGATCCGATTTCGCCGATGCGGGTGCGACAGAACCGTTCTCCGAAGGGGTGATCGACTACCTGCGCCAAGCTGAGGGGGCGGAGGTCGTCGGGCTTATCCGCGAGCCACCGCCGCATGCAGGTGGGCCACCGTGGCGTGTATCGCTCCGCTCCCGTCGGGAAGACATCGACGTTTCTGCGATCGCTCGAGGCTCGGGCGGTGGCGGACATCGGCAGGCGGCCGGGTTCTCCCATGAAGGTCCTCTTGAGGCGATCGTGGAGTTCATCCACCAGGGCTTTCTCGCCGCTGATGCCGCCGCGCGCACGTAAACCCGTCGGCATCGTCCTCGCGGACAAGCCTGCTGGGCCGTCATCGTTTGCGCTCGTTTCGGCACTCCGTCGCCAGACAGGGGCGCGCACAGGGCACGCTGGGACGCTCGATCCGTTTGCGACGGGCCTACTCGTGCTGCTCTCGGGTGCGGCCACGTCGCTCGCACCATGCTTCGTTGGGCTCGACAAGCGGTACGAGACGACGGTTGATCTCACCGCGACGTCATCGACGGGAGACCCGGAGGGAGAGCTTGGCGAGCGTCACGACGCACCGTCACCTGAGGAACTCGAGGTGAGCGTCGCGTTGCTTCGTGGCGAAGTAGAGCTTCCCGTTCCGGCGTTCTCCGCAATCAAGATCGACGGCGAACGTGCCTACAAGAAGGCGCGCCGCGGCGAAGATGTTGCGGTGCCGATGCGTCGCTCGCACGTCTACGGTTTGGACGTGCTCGGCTACGACGGAGCTATCGCGACGCTGCGCTTGCACGTCTCTTCGGGGACGTACGTGCGCTCGATCGCGGAAGCGCTCGGTGGCCATTGCGTGACGCTTCGCCGAACTGCGGTCGGGCCGTTTGCGATCTCCGAGGTGAGCGAGCGAATGGTGCCTGCCTCGATCGCGATAGGCCGGTTGCCTGAGGAGGCGGTCGAGCGTATCCCTCGCGAACTCATCGATCGGGTGCTTGCGGTTGAGGCTGAGGAGTATCTGTCCGCGTGAAGGTCGCGTACTCACCGGCAGAGCTTGAGCCTGTCGATCGCACTGTCGCGATCGGTGTGTTCGACGGTGTTCACCTCGGTCATCGTGCGGTGATCGCGAGAGCAGTCGAAGGGCGGCATCCGACAGTCCTCACGTTCGATCCGCACCCTCGCGCGTTTTTCGGGCACCGGGTGCCGATTCTGTCGAGCCTCGAACGGCGCCTCGAACTGCTTGCCGACATCGGTGTGGAGGAGACGCTTGTCGTCACGTTTGACGGCGCGGTCGCGGCGCTCTCGCCCGATGAGTTCGCAGACAACTACCTTGGCGCGATCGGTGCGCGCACGGTGATCGCCGGTGCCGACTTCCGCTTCGGCAATCGCCGTACTGGTGATCTTGAAACACTGCGCGAACGTGGCTTTGAGGTTGCAACCGTGCCGCTTGTCGACGGCATCTCGTCCTCGCACATCCGCGAACTTGTTGCAGCGGGTGATGTGCGTAGCGCGGCGCCGCTCCTTGGACGCCCGTTTGAGGTCGAAGGGGTGGTGGTGAGCGGTGACGCTCGCGGCGGCACCTTGGGCTTTCCCACCGCCAACCTCCGGTCAGCACCCGACGCGGCGATTCCACTGCACGGGATCTATGCCGGCTCCGCGAGGGGCACACGCTCGGCGATCTCGATCGGGATCAATCCGCACTATGGAGGCAAAGAACTCCGGCTTGAGGCGTTCCTGCTCGACTTCGAAGGCGACCTCTACGGAGAACGGCTGGTCGTGGAACTCTGGGACCGGCTTCGTGACGAAGCCGTGTTTGAGAGTGAGGCTGCGCTGATCGACCAGATCGCTGCCGACGTGGCGGCGACCCGTGCGGCTACTCCGCCTGTCTAAGCATCACGCTGTGGAGGCGCAGCGCGTAGCTGCCGCTCGCAAGCAGCGGAAAGTCAAACCGGGTGCCGTCTTCGACTCCACCGCAAACGACGAACGCGTTCGGAGCGGTTGGTTGGGCAACGAGCGTCGTCTCGGAGGCTGTTCCTTCGTCGAGCACGACCGCGATGCCAGCTTCAGTGAGCCTGACCGTGGCGGTGGCGCGCTCGTTGGCGTACGTGCCGGTGAACACGCCGCGTTCGTGGGCGCCGAGCAAGATGGGGGAGGGCGCCAAACGTCGCGCACCGATCGTCGACTCGAAGACACTGTCAGCGAGCGCCCGCAGAGGCTTCGACGTTGCTGCGCCCCGTGCGATGACCACGAGCGCGATGGATTCGGTGGGAATGGTCACCAACGTCGAGCGCCAGCCGTTCCAGGCGCCGTCATGGCCCCACACCTCATGCGCTCCCACCGTTTCGCAGCTCATACCCAGGCCGTACCCACCATCCAATCGATCGGCCACCCGCTGACGCTGGCGCTCACCAGGAGCGCCGCCGAGAGCCTGCGCGAGCACCAGCAGCTCGTCGATCGTCGACACGAGCCCGCCCGAAGGACGGCGTGCCCTTGGATAGGTCTCGCCCTTCACCACGTCAAAGCTCGTATTCGAGAGTTCCAACGGTGCGAGAACGCGTTCACGGACGAGTTCCTCGTATGGCGCGTCGCCAACGGCAGCCGCAAACGCAGCTGCGAGCCAATAGCCGGCGTTTGAGTAGCTCCAGACGGTACGGGGTGGCACCATCGGCTCAAGCGATTGCAGCGAGCGGGACGCCCGTTGCAGCGCGTCAGCGCCATCACCAAAGCGTGCGAGATCGCCGTATTCGCACTGATAGCCACTGAAATGGGAGAGCAGGTCGCCGCAGGTGACCCCAGGCCACGCTCCGATGGCAAGGTTCGGCCCAACCACATCAAGAGCCGTCCAGGCCGTCACCGGCTTCGTCAACGACGCCACATGGAAGCGGTCACGCGGCTTGCAGCCAACCGTTACGCGGTACGTCGCGGTCGGCGTTGACAGGGCAGCAGCGAGCGCCTCGACGCCATGTTCGGCGGCAAGAGCTCGGGCGTGTGCGGAAAAGGCCTGTTTGTTCACGTACTGCTACCCTACTCATCGACCCCGACCCGGCCGTGCGCGTCCTTCCTTGCGCGGCGAAGCTGAGTCGAGGGTGTCACCCTAGAGGAGGTACAAGATGTCACTGACCAAGGAAGCGAAGCAGGGCGCTACTGCGAAGTTCGGCAAGCACGAGACTGACACCGGTTCGCCGGAAGTGCAGATCGCGATGCTGACCGATCGGATCAACGAGCTCACGGAGCACCTGCGCACGCACAAGAAGGACCACTACTCGCGCCGCGGGCTGCTGAAGCTCGTCGGGCGCCGGCGCCGGTTCCTGGCGTACCTGCAGAAGAAGGATCTCGAGGGCTACCGCGCCCTCATCAAGGAGCTCGGCCTCCGCCGCTAGCTCCTTCGTCAACGCACCGGAGGGTGGATGTTTGAGCGAGCCCCTACGAGGGGTTGACTCAAACCTCCGCCCTCCCATTCGCACAGTGGAGGAATAGGAAAAATGAGCATTGTTGAAGCCGGGCCCCTCGGGACACCGGTTTCCGTGACCGTGAACGTGGGTGGCAAGGACATCACGTTCGAAACCGGCAAGCTTGCAAAGCAGGCTGACGGTGCGGTCGTTGTCCGCTCCGCGGACACCGTCGTTCTCGCAACGGCCCAGGGCCGGACGGAGGCGCGCGAAGGCGCGGACTTCTTCCCGCTGACGGTCGATGTTGAAGAGCGCGCATACGCCGCGGGCAAGATCCCGGGCGGGTTTTTCAAGCGCGAAGGTCGCCCGACTGAGAAGGCGATCCTCACCGCACGCATGATCGATCGTCCAATCCGGCCGCTCTTCCCGAAGGGCTACCGCAACGAGACGCAGTGCATCGCGACCGTCTTGTCGGCCGACATGATCGAGCCGCACGACATTCTCGCGATCAACGGCATCTCCGCCGCGCTGCTCGTCTCACCGCTGCCGTTCCTCGGCCCGGTGGGCGCAGTTCGTATCGGCCTCATCGATGGCGATCTGATCGTCAACCCGACGCTCGAGGAGATCTACCAGGAGTCGACGCTCGATCTGATCGTCGTCGGCACCAAGGACGGCCTCACGATGGTTGAGGCGGGTGCCGATCAGGTCAGCGAAGCAACGCTGCTTGAGGCGCTCGATATCGCCCAGGCCGAGATCGTCAAGCTGTGCCAGGCGCAGGAAGACCTCCGCGCAAAGGCCGGTAAGCCGAAGTGGCTCGATCCCGCCGTCACGGAGGAGATCGATTCCAAGCACGGCGCCGAGATCGCTGCGCGCATTCAGTCGCACGGCATCGCGGCCTCTGGTGCAATCGTCGCCGAGATCATCGAGCGTGAAGCTGGCGTCATCACGATGCAGTCGACCGAAGCCAACGTGCTTCGTGCGCTTCAGGTGCGGATGTCGCTTGAGCAGATCATCGAGAAGAAGCGGGCAGCTGCCGTTGAGGGTCCGGTGCGCGAGCAGTTCGGCGCCGACCTGAAGGCCCTGACCGACTCGGAGCAGGACTCGAAGGACCTCAAGTCGGCGAAGTCGAACCTGCTCTACAGCCGCATCCTCGAGAGCGTTTCGCTCCCGTTCCCGGGTGGCGAAGAGAACGGCTTCGACTCGGCAACGAAGGGGTACATCAAGAAGGCGGCCGACTCGATCTACAAGAGCCTCGTCCGCACGAAGATCGCCGTTGACAAGCGGCGCCCCGACGGTCGCTCGGAAGAGCAGATCCGCCCGATCGAGGTTGAAGTCACCGTCCAGCCGCGTACGCACGGCTCAGCGCTCTTCACCCGCGGTCAGACGCAGATCATGTCCCTCGCCACGCTTGGTACGGCCAAGGAAGTGCAGCGGATCGACGACCTCACCCTTGAGGGCGATCGCCGCTACATGCACCACTACAACTTCCCGCCCTACTCGGTCGGCGAGACCGGTCGTATGGTTGGCCCGAAGCGCCGCGATATTGGTCACGGTGCGCTCGCACAGCGCGCGCTTGAGGCGGTCATTCCGGACGCTTCCGAGTTCCCGTACACGATCCGTGTCGTGTCTGAAACGCTCGAGTCGAACGGCTCGTCGTCGATGGGTTCGGTCTGCGGCTCGACGATGGCGCTGATGGATGCTGGTGTGCCGATCAAGGCGCCGGTCTCCGGTATCGCCATGGGTCTCGTCAAGGAGGGTGACGACTACACCATCCTCACCGACATCCAGGGCGCCGAGGATCACCTCGGTGACATGGACTTCAAGGTTGCGGGCACCGAAGCGGGCATCACCGCACTCCAGATGGACATCAAGATCACCGGCGTTTCGCGGGAGATCATGGAGAACGCGCTCGCCCAGGCAGCACGGGCACGCAAGGCGATCCTTGAGCGGATGCTGACTGCGATCAGCGCACCGCGTGAGGAGCTTGCAGCTCACGCTCCGCGGATCTCAACGATCCAGATCAATCCGGAGTACATCGGGATGGTCATCGGCAAGGGCGGCGAGACGATCCGCTCGCTCGAAGCTGACTACGACGTCCAGATCGACATCCAGGAAGACGGAACGATCCTCGTCTACGCAACCGAAGGCACGAAGGGCGACGCGGCAATCGCCGCGATCAATGCCCTCACGCGTGACCCTGAGGTCGGCGACGAGTACACCGGTGAGGTCGTCAAGACGACCGACTTCGGCGCGTTCGTCCAGCTGAAGAAGGGCACCGACGGTCTGCTCCACGTCTCGAACGTGGGCCCGGGTCGCGTCAACCACATCGAAGACGTCCTCGCACGTGGCGATGTTCTCGATGTTGTCGTCCAGGAAGTCGACAAGGCTCGCGGTCGAATCGGCCTCAAGCTCGTGCGCAAGCATGAGGGCGACGGGTTCGCGTCTCCCGAGGAGCTCGTTGAGCGGGCAAAGGATGCCCCGCCGCGTGAGCCTCGTGAGGAGCGCCCCCGCAGCGGTGGTGGCGATCGTCGCGGAGGACGCGGCGGCGGCCGCCGCGACTAGCGGTAGCCAAAGAAGATGATGGTGTGAAGAGAGGCCACGGGAGACCGTGGCCTCTCTTGTTCACGCGACACGTGCGTTACCGCCTAGGATCTTGTGATGCAGTCGTGGACGCTGACCGAGCTCGATTCTGGCGAGCGGATCGTTTCTGAGAAGTTGGATCACGTGCGCTCGATCGCGCTTGGGATCGGCATTGGTGTCGGGTCTCGCGACGAAAAGCCTGCGCGGGCCGGCGTGTCGCACTTCATCGAGCACTTGCTGTTCAAGGGCACGCCGAGCTACACGGCACTCGATATCGCGGAGATCTTCGATGAGATGGGCGGTGAGCTCAACGCGTCAACGTCTCGCGAGCAGACAACGGTGTACGCACGTGTGCCCGACGTGCACCTTGCGAAGACAATCGATGTGACGACCGAGATGGTGTTCTCGCCACTCCTCGCGGATATCGACTCGGAACGAGAGGTCGTGCTTGAGGAGATCGCGATGGTCGAGGACGACCCGCAGGATCTCGTGCACGACCTGATCTCGGAAGCGGTCTTTGGCAATCACCCGCTCGGGCGTCCCGTGATCGGGACTGCAGATGTGATCCGGTCAGTCTCGCGGCGTTCGCTCCTTGCCTACCACCGCCAGATGTACACGCCGGCGAATGTCGTTGTCGCGGCGGCAGGCAACGTCGACCACGCGCAGCTCGTCGAGCTGGTTGAGCGCTCTGTTGCAAAGCGTGAGGCTCCTAGTTTGCCGGGAGCGCCGCACGTGCGTCCGGCCCTTGTGAAGACGCCGCCGCCTCAGACGTGTTTCTTGACGAAGGACACAGAGCAGTACCACGTGTGTCTTGGCGCCCCAGGGCTCGCGCGCGGCGACCGGCGCCGCTTTGCCGCATCTGTCCTCGACGCGATCCTTGGTGGTTCGGCATCGTCGCGGCTCTTTCAGGAGATCCGTGAGAAGCGGGGAATGGCCTATTCGGTCTACAGCTACCGCTCCGAGTACAGCGATGCCGGGCACGTAGGCGTGTACGTCGGCACGCGTGAGGACAACCTTGGCGTGTGCCTGGAGATCGCGGCGGAGCAGATTGCGGAGATTGCCGCTGGGCGTGTGACCGACCGTGAAATTCGGCGCGCCAAGGATTCGCTGAAGGGTCGGATTCTGCTCACGATGGAATCGACGAGTGCACGGATGAGCCGGCTTGGACGAGCAATCATGGACGACGCTGAGATCCTGTCGGTGGAACGCCTCGAAGCCGAGATCGAAGCTGTCGAAGCCGACGCCGTGGCGGATCTGGCCGCGCTGCTCCTCGCTCCCGGCAACGTTTCGGTGGCAGGGATCGGGCCACGCGAGGACAAGTTTGAGGACGCGCTCGCGCGCATCGCACCCGACCGGAAGGCAGCGGCATGAAGATCCTCGTGAACGGCTTCGACGGCAAGGTCGGGAGCGTGCTCTGTCCTGCGCTTGAGGCCGCCGGTCACACGCTCGTGACCACCGAGTCAGAGGCCGACGTGATGGTCGACTTCACTGCGCCCGACGTAGCTGTACCCGACATTCTCCGGGCGCTTGACGCTGGGGTTCCGTGTGTCGTTGGCACAAGTGGGTGGGATATCACCGCGGTCGACGAGCCCGCCAAGAAGGCGGGACTGCCCGTGTTCTTCGCGCCGAACTTTGCGATCGGCGCTGTGCTCGGCATGCGTTTTGCCGAGGAGGCATCGAAGTACATGGAGCGGGCGGCGATCGTCGAGCTCCATCACGAGACCAAACTCGACGCACCGTCAGGGACAGCGATTGCCACAGCCGGAAAGATGAATGGCGATGTGTCGATCCACTCCGTTCGGCTACCAGGGCTGATCGCGCATCAAGAGGTGCTCCTCGGTGGACGTGGGGAGGTGCTGACGATCCGGCATGACGCAACATCACGTGAGGCGTATGTGCCGGGAGTTCTGCTCGCGCTCGAGAAGATCACATCGCTTCCTCCTGGCGTTACGGTCGGCCTCGACAAGATCCTCTGAGCGACCTCGTTGAACACCGCGTGGAGGTGGGAGCTGCGACCTTCACGATTCTCCGCCCTGCCGATCCAGACGAGCTCCTCGACGAGGTGGCGTTCGAGAACAACGAGTTTCTGCCGTATTGGGCACAGCTATGGCCCTCGGCTCTGGAGCTCGTTGAGGCGCTGCCACTCGACCTCGCCGGCGTCAGCGTGATCGAGGTCGGCTGCGGGCTCGGCATTCCGTCCCTCGTGGCCGCCTCCCGTGGCGCGGAGGTTGTTGCCACTGACTGGGCGCCCGAGGCGATCGAGCTGCTGCACGAAAACGCGCGTCGCAACGACCTCGTCGTTGATGCGCGCCAAGCAGATTGGCGGACATTCACCGGCAATTTTGATCTCGCGATCGCCGCGGATGTCCTCTATGAGGAGCGGAACGTCGCACCTTTACTCGCATTGCTGCCGCGGCTTGCCCCGATAACGCTGCTCGCAGATCCGGGCCGCCCGCACGCAAAACTCTTCTTCGCGGCGGCACCAGAGCACTGGAATATCTCGCCTGCAGGGCAACGTGTGAGTCGCCTTGAGCGGCGCGTAGAATAGCCCGATGCTCGGTTCAGTCCTTACTGCGATCATCACGCCGTTCAAGGCGGATGGCGCGATCGACTATGACGCGTTTGCCGACCTCTGCGTGTGGCTCGTCGACAACGGCTCCGACGGACTCGTCGTTGCGGGCACGACGGGCGAATGCCCAACCCTGCTCGATCCGGAGCGTGTCGAGCTCGTGCGTGTCGCCAAAGCTGCCGTTGGTGATCGGGCCTCGATCGTTGCGGGCACCGGCACGAATGCCACCGCCGATTCGATTCAGATCACCGAGATGGCGCACGAGGCAGGGGCTGATGCGTTCCTCGTTGTGACGCCGTACTACAACAAGCCGCCGCAGCGGGGCATCGTCGCGCACTTCGCTGCCGTGGCAGCGTGCACCGATCGGCCCGTCATTGCCTACAACATCCCTGGCCGGGTCGTCGTCAATGTCGAATCGGCCACGATGACGGAACTCGCAAAGATTCCGAACCTCACGGCCGTCAAGCAGGCGAATGACGATATCGAGCAGGCGAAGCACATTGTGTCGCTCGGTCTCGACCTGTACGCCGGTGACGACAACCTCGTGCAGCCGTTCCTCGAGATCGGAGGCAAGGGCGGCATCTGCGTTCACACGCACGTTGTTGGGCCCCAGGTCGCTTCCCAGGTCGCTGCGATGCGTGACGGAGATCTTGAAGCCGCTCGTGCAATCGATCGTGAGCTCGCACCGGCGTATGACCTGCTCAAGATCAGCACGAATCCCATCGCGATCAAGGCCGCCGTGGAGCTGCTCGGACACCGCACCGGCGGATTCCGGCTTCCGCTCGTACCCCCGACGGCTGAGGAGCTTTCAGCGGTGCGCGGATGCCTCGAGCGGCTCAATTTGCTCGGCTCCGCCTGAGCGGGTCGGCCATCGGCCGTATGCTTGACAGATGACTGACGACGTCGTCCGCATCATTCCGCTTGGCGGCCTCGGCGAGGTCGGCAAGAACATGACCGTCTTCGAGACGGGCGGAGAGATCATCGTCGTCGACGCAGGTATCGCATTTCCACGCGACGAACACCTCGGCGTCGACCTGATCCTTCCCGACTTCGGATACCTCGAGGGCAAGGAAGTGCGGGCCGTCATCCTGACGCACGCCCACGAAGACCACGTCGGTGGCCTGCCGTATCTGCTGCGCGAAATTCGCGTGCAAGAGGTGTGGGCCACCCGTCTGACACTGGCGCTCGTACAGTCGAAGCTTGACGAACACGGTCTGCTACGCGCCGCGGAGCTGCGGGAGGCTATCCCCGAAGCTGGCGCAGTCGAGCTGGGGCCATTCTCACTGGAGTTCATCCGCATGTCGCACTCGGTGCCTGACGCGGTTGGGGTTGCCATCAGCACGAAGGCAGGGCGCATCTTCCACACAGGCGACTGGAAGCTTGATTTCACGCCCGTCGACGGCTTGAAGACCGATGTTGGTCGACTTGCCGATCTCGGGAACCGCGGCGTCGATCTGCTGCTTGGCGACTCGACGAACGCCGAACGCCCCGGCTATACTCGCTCCGAGCGCGTTGTCGGTGAAGCTTTCCGGCAGCTGATTCCGCAGCGGACGGGCCGCGTACTGATCTCATCGTTCGCGTCGAACATCCACCGTATGCAGCAGGCAATCGACGTTGCCGTCGATGAAGGCAGGCGCGTTGCAGTCGTCGGCCGCTCGATGCGCAAGAACCTGAACATCGCGCGCAGCCTCGGCTACATCACCGCCCCCGATGACGTATTTGTGAAGCCCGCCGACCTCGACGAGCTGCCACCCGACGAGCAGCTGATCCTGTGCACCGGATCGCAGGGCGAGCCGCTTTCTGCACTGACCCGCATCGCGTACAACGATCACCCGTCGATCGTGGTTGAGCGCGGCGACACCGTGATCATCTCGGCGCGCCCGGTCCCTGGAAACGAGCTCCGCGTTCACGATTCGATAAACCGGCTCACCCGCAGCGGCGCCGAAGTGCTGCACGAGGAGAACGCGCCTGTGCACGTCTCGGGCCACGCGTGCTCCGAAGAGATGCGCACGCTCATCGGCCTGGTTCGCCCGAAGGCGGTCATGCCGATCCACGGTGAATACCGAATGCAGGCGGCACATGCGCGGATTGCACGGGAAGCGGGCGTGCCGGCAAACGCCATTGTGATCGCAGAAAACGGCGACGTCGTTGAGCTCTCGAAAAACGGCGTCCACCTTGGCGAACGTGTCGAATCGGGTGTCACGTTCGTCGATGGGCTCGGAGTTGGCGACATTTCGGATGTCGCACTCCGCGATCGGCGCCACCTCTCCGAAGACGGCGTGCTGATCATCGTCGCGACGCTCTCCAACGGAACTGTCTCGCCGCCTGAGCTCATCTCGCGCGGGTTTGCAGAGTCGGAAGAGTTGCTCTCCGACATGCGCGAAGAGGCACACGAGATCGTTCGTGGACTGCTCGAAGACGACGTACGCGAAATCAAACTGCTCCAGGAGCATCTGCACGACGGAATTGGCCAGCTCGTGTACGACCGCACCCGGCGCAGGCCGATGATCCTGCCCGTGGTGGTCGAAGTTTGAGCTCGGTCGATATTCACCCTGAATGGGCAGAGGCGATCAGCTCACATGCCTCAAACGATGCGACCGCCCGCCGACTGATCTCGCAACTGATCGCTGTTGAGACATCTGCGCTCGCCTTCTGCCGCCTGCTTGAGAAATGGGCGAAGGGCGACGCCGATCCCTCGACACCCGGACGGCGCGAAGCAGCTCTCCGGCACGCGGCTGATCGGATCGAGACCGCATTGACCGGCCTGGAGACGCCGCTCGGGAACTACCTTCTCGAGCTCGAACCCGACGAGGCCGAAGGTCGCTCATGGTTCGGCGAACCCGGCCCGGCCGAACTCGTCGACTGGGCGCCTGTTCTGCAGCGTGCAGGTGTTCATGCTTCGCCTCATCGTGTTGCGAGCGCCTACCTGGAGCTGGCGGTTCTTGTGCGGGCGCTGGAGGGCCTCTCAGCGTCGGTGCGTTGGGAGGCAAGCCCAAATCGCGGCTCGCTCTGGGCGGGGCTGTTCGATCTGCGTGAGAACCTGATCGGTAGCGCGCTCGAAGAGCTCCGCGCCCTCGCTGCCTGAGGATCGCCGTGGCAGTCGAGCTTACGGTCGTCGGCTCAATCAACCTGGATCTCGTCCTGCGCCTCGAGCGCCTACCGCGTCCAGGCGAAACTGTGAGCGGGGGCGAGCTCTCACGCTTTCCCGGTGGCAAGGGGGCAAATCAAGCCGTGGCCGCAGCACGGCTGGGCGCGGCTGTGACGATGGTTGGCGCCGTGGGGGACGACGCGTTCGCCGACGAGGCGCTGGTCGGGCTTCGCGACGCTGGCGTGACGCTCGAACTCCAACGCTCCGGCGTCACCGGCGTAGCGATGATCTACGTCGATGCTGGGGGCGAGACGGAGATCGCCGTCGCCCCAGGGGCAAACGCAACGGTGCGTCCGTCTTCACCGGGTGGGGCGGTTCTCTGCCAGCTCGAAGTCTCGGACGAGGTTGTGCGTGAAGCAGCACGTGGTGCTGACTTCTTCGCGCTGAACGCAGCACCCGCCCGCCGGATCGACATCGTCCCCGACCTGCTCGTCGTCAATCAGCTTGAGCACGAGGTTGTGTCGGCAGGACGACTCGTCGCGGTGACCTACGGCAGCGCAGGCGCCGCCTTGTTCGAGAACGGGGTGGAGGTCGCCCGGGCCGTACCACCTCGCGTCGAAGCTGTCGACGGCACGGCCGCAGGAGACGCCTTCACTGCCTGTCTTGTCGTCTCGCTTCTCGAAGGCCGGGCGCATCAGGTTGCGCTTGAGCGTGCGTGCGCCGCTGGGGCGCTTGCGGCCACGCGTCTCGGTGCTCAGCCGTCGCTACCGACAGCATCAGAGGTCGAAGCCATACTTTCTGCATGACGCCAACCCGCATCATTCTCGACTGCGATCCCGGTCACGACGACGCCATCGCGCTCCTGCTCGCTCTCGCGTCGCCTGAGGTGGAGCTCCTCGGCGTCACGACAGTGTCCGGCAACCACACGATCGCGCGGACGACCGCAAATGCCCTCCGCCTGCTCGAGTTTCTCGATCGAACCGATGTCCCTGTCGCAGCGGGCGCCGCGGGGCCGCTCGTGCGCCCGCGCGTGATCGCGGAGTACGTCCACGGCGTCACAGGCATGGACGGCCCCGATCTCCCTCCGCCCGTTGGGGCGCCAATCGAGCGTCATGCGGTGCAGTACCTCGCCGACACGATTCGCGGGTACGACGGAAAAGTGACGCTTGTGCCAACGGGGCCGCTGACGAACATCGCGTTGCTGCTTGCGATGTACCCCGACGCGCGACCCGAGCGGATCGTGTTGATGGGCGGGGCGATTGGGGAAGGAAATCGCACCCCCGCAGCCGAGTTCAACATCTGGGCCGATCCTGAGGCGGCAAGGCGGGTCTTCGAAAGCGGAATCGAGACGACGATGATTGGCCTCGACGTCACCCACCAGGCGCTCGTGACACACGCGCATGCCGAGCGCCTCCGCGTGGCAGGGCGGGTGGGGAAGGTTGTCGGCGAGCTGCTCGACTTCTACCTTCGCTTCCATGAGCTGCGATGGCCGGAACTTGGTGGCTCACCCATGCACGATCCGGTGGCCGTACTTGAGGTGATTCGCCCCGATCTGCTCGATGTCCGTCCCGCACGGATCGACATCGACTGCGGGTGGGAGCAAGGGCGGGGACGCACGAACGTCGACTATCGCGATCGCGAGGACGGTCTTCCACCAAACAACAGGGTCGCGGTTGGGATCGATGCGGAGGCGTTTGCCGAACTGTTGATCGAGCGCATTTCGACTCTCGGTTAGCCTCGCCCGCCAACGAGCGGGAAGGAGGGGCCCGTCGGAGCGAGAAGTGGCATGCGTGGCAGTTCGCAGCAAGCCGGCGAGAAAGCCGACCCGTAAGACCGCTCCGCGCCGTTCACCGGCGCCGAAGACCCGTGCGCGCCGGGCTCGGCCGCCAGTGCAGCCGATCAAGGCGCACCACCATCCAGAACTCGTTGGCCTCGGGCTTGTTGCCATCGGCGTGTTCCTCGCAAGCGTCCTCTGGTTCGGGCTCAGCGGCGGTCCGGCGGCGTCAGCCGCGACCGGCGCGATCGGCTGGGCCGCGTACCTTGCGCCACTCGTGTTCTGCCCTGTGGGCGTTCTGGTGGTCGCAAAGAGTGAACTCGTTGAGGTGCGGCCGTTTCGGCTCGGTCTCAGCCTTGCGCTTCCGGGATTGCTGCTCGCCTTCGGCTCGTCGCATGGCGGCGGCGTAGGACGACTTCTCGAAGCGATCGTTGCGCTCGGAATTGGTTCAACAGGTTCGATGATTCTCGGAATCGTGATCGCGCTGGCGGGACTCTTGCTGCTCTCGGGCGCATCGCTCGGTGCGATCGTTCGCCGATCCGGTCACGCAGTGCGTTCAGCCTCCGTGCGCGTCCGACGCGAGCTACACGAGCTTGACGTTTCCGACCCCTTTGACGATCTCGACCCATCGGAAGAGACACCGAAGCGCCGTCGCCGCAAGGAAGCTGCGCCGATCGTCGATGGTGAGCATGACTTCCCGGACATCGTTTCCGAAGTCGTGGCAGGTGTCGCAGAGGAAACGATGCCTGCCCGCCTTGCGCCGCCGTTCAACGACGAAGCAACGGTCGAAAATCTTGTCGGCGACGACACGCAGCAGGCGCTCTTCACCACCGAGAGCACATCCCCCGACTCCGATTATCAGCTTCCTGACCGCAAGCTTCTCCGCCGCTCTAAGGCGGGGGGAGGCCCGAGCCCCGAAGCCGACAAGCGCACCGCTGACGCACTTGTGCGTTGCCTCGCCAGTTTTGGCGTCGATGCGACGATCGTCGGTCAGGTCTCGGGTCCGCGTGTCACGCGATACGAGCTGCAGCTTGCCGAGGGCACCAAGGTCGGCAAGGTCGCCAACCTCAAAGACGACCTCTCGTACGCACTCGCCACGACCGAGATCCGCATCCTCGCTCCAATCCCAGGCAAGCAGGCGGTTGGCGTCGAGGTGCCGAACCTCTCGCCGAAGCTCGTCACGCTCGGCGATATCTACGACGATCTGCCTGCAACGGCGAGCCCGCTCTCTGTGTGGCTCGGCAAGGACATCTCTGGCGCCTCGGTGTGGACAGATCTGGCGCGGATGCCGCACCTGCTGATCGCGGGAACCACCGGCTCGGGTAAGTCGGGCTGCATCAACGCGATCCTGACGTCGATCCTGCTCCGCGCATCACCGGATGAGGCGAAGCTGATCCTGATCGACCCAAAGCGCATCGAGCTGAACTACTACGAGTCAATCCCGCACCTCTTGACGCCGGTCGTGTCGAGCCCCAAGGAGGCAAGCGCCGTCCTTCTGAACGTCGTCACCGAAATGGAGAGGCGCTACGAGCGACTGTCGGTCGTTCGCGCACGCAACCTGCCCGAGGCGAACCGCTCCTTCCGTAAGCGTGGCGAACCTGAACTTCCGTATCTGCTCGTGGTGATCGACGAGCTCGCCGACCTGATGATGGTGAGCCCGCAAGACGTGGAAGACGCGATCATCCGGCTCGCGCAGAAGTCGCGAGCCGTCGGTATCCACCTCGTGCTCGCAACGCAGCGGCCGTCGGTCGACGTCATCACCGGCATGATCAAGGCGAACGTCCCATCGCGCATCGCGTTCGCAGTGTCGTCGCAGACCGACTCGCGCGTGATTCTCGACCAGAACGGGGCCGAGAGCCTGCTCGGGCAAGGCGACATGTTGTTCAAGCCTCTTGGCACATCACGGCTTCAGCGCGTGCAGGGCGCATTTGTCTCGGAAGACGAAGTGGCACTCATTGTCGAGCAGACGCGCGTGCAACGTGAGCAGAAAGTCGACGCGACGTTCCTCGAGGCGCCGCAGGTGTTTGTCGAAGAGCATGACGGCGACGACGGAGAGTACGACCCCGACGAAGACGCGTTGCTCGACCGCGCCATCGAGGTCGTGATCGCCGCGCAGACAGCTTCGGTGTCACTGCTCCAGCGGCGACTGCGTGTTGGTTACACGCGGGCCGGACGGCTGATCGACATGCTTGAACGTCGCGGGATCATCTCAGCGTACGAAGGCTCGAAGCCACGGACTGTTCTCATCGGTGAAGCCGATCTAGAACGCCGCGTGCGCGTCGAAGCCGACGAAGTTTCCGACCTGTAGGTCGCCCTCCCGCTCAGCGCCCCGAACCGACATGTGACGGTTTGGTAACTGATCCACGATCCACCCTGGCGCATACGCCGCCCCGGGCCGTAGGATGCGCGCCAAGCACCAATGTTTGATTCCAACAAGGAGGGAATGTGAGAAGGACGCGTCTTATGGCGCTCGCGTGTGCGGCTCTCTCAATTGTCGCGCTCACGGCCGTCGCCGCGTCGCAGGCAAAGAGCTCGAAGCCTGCCGCCGTGAACTACAAGGTCGGCCTCGTCACCGACATCGGTGGTCTCAATGACCGCGGCTTCAACCATCTCGCGTACGTCGGTCTCCAGCGGGCTGCTGCGCAGCTCGGCGTCCAGGTCAAGGTTCTGACCTCGACGGGCGCGAACGACTACGTTCCGAACCTCTCGTCGCTCGCGAAGGACGGCTACAACCTGATCATCGGCGTCGGCTTCCTCCAGGAGCAGGCGATCCAGCAGGTCGCGAAGGCGTTCCCGAACACGAAGTTCGCCGGCGTTGACATGAACGCTGAAACCGACTTCCAGGGTGGCATCTCGAAGAACTTCGAGGGCCTCATCTTCGCGGAGAACGAGGTTGGGTACGAAGTCGGCTACCTCGCCGGCCTCGAGGCCAAGCGCCTTGGCAAGACGGCAGTCAGCTCGGTCGGTGGCATCCCGGTTCCGCCGGTTGTCCGCTACATCGCTGGCTTCCAGGCTGGCGCGAAGGCTGCGTTCCCGGGCGTCAAGACGCTCAATGGGTACTCGCAGGACTTCGTCGCTCAGGACAAGTGCAAGAATGTCGCACTGAGCCAGCTCGCGCAGGGCTCTGCTGTCGTGTTCCAGGTCGCCGGTGGCTGTGGCCTCGGCGCGCTTGACGCGGCGAAGGAGAAGGGCGCGTGGGGCATCGGCGTTGACGCCGACCAGTACTACGTGAATAACCGGGTGCTCACGAGCGCCCAGAAGAAGGTTGACGTCGCCGTGTACACGTCGATTCTCAACCAGGTCAAGCGCAACGTCTTCGCCGGTGGCTCGAACCTCCTGTTCAACGCCAAGAACGGCGGCGTCGGCCTCGGCAAGATCAACGCCGGTGTTCCGGCGGCCGAGGTTGCTAAGACCAAGGCAGTTGCCTGGCAGGTGCACCAGGGCAAGGTCATGGTGCCGACCACCTGCGCCAACAAGGGCTGCTAACGACGGTTCGATGCTGTGGGGGTGGGCGCAGGCCCACCCCCACGAGCTTCTCCGCCGCACCGAATACCAAGTAGGATCGCGCCCGTGACGGACTCGACACCTGTGCTTGAACTGCGGGGGATCACAAAGCGATTCCCGAGCATTGTCGCGAACGACTCGATCGACTTCGACCTCGCAAAGGGTGAGGTTCACGCACTACTGGGCGAGAACGGCGCCGGTAAGTCGACGTTGATGAACGTGCTGTACGGGCTGTATGGGGCTGACGAGGGCGAGATCCTGCTGAACGGCGCCCCGGTCAAGTTCAGCTCTCCGAAAGACGCGATCACTCGTGGCATCGGGATGGTGCATCAGCACTTCATGCTGATCCCCGTGATGACGGTCGCGGAGAACATCGTCCTTGCCGACGAGCCGCGCAAGGGCGGCATCTTCCTCGACCATGCGGCGGCAAACGCGCGCGTTCGCGAACTCGCCGCCAAGTTCCGCTTCGACATCGATCCCGACACGCGCGTCGAACGACTCACCGTCGGTCAACAGCAGCGCGTCGAGATTCTCAAGGCGCTCTACCGTCGCGCCGACGTTCTGATCTTGGATGAACCGACCGCCGTTTTGACACCGCAAGAGGCGCTCGACCTCTTCCGGATTCTCAGCGAGCTCAAAGCCGATGGCATGTCGATCATCTTCATCAGTCACAAGCTCCACGAAGTGCTTGAGATCGCCGACCGTGTGAGCGTGCTGCGACGCGGCAAGCTGGTCGAAACGATTCCCGTTGCAGGTGCGACGGAGGAGAGTCTCGCGCAGGCGATGGTTGGCCGCGCAGTGCTGCTGCAGGTCGAAAAGACACCCCACAGCCCTGGAGCGCCCCTCGTGCAGGTTGACGATCTCTACGTTCGGGACGACCGAGGCATCGAGAAGGTGAAGGGCGTTTCGTTCGAGGTGCGAGCGGGGGAGATCGTCGGGATCGCTGGCGTCGACAACAACGGCCAGACACAGCTGATCGATGCGCTCACAGGTCTGAGGTCACCTGAGTCGGGAAGCATCGTGATCGACGGCGAGGCCTACGACAACCCCACACCCAAGGTGATGACCGACGTTGCCGGCGTCGGCCATATCCCTGAGGATCGCCAGCACCGTGGGCTCGTACTGGACTTCTCGATCGCCGAGAACCTGGCGTTGCACGATTACCGTCACGAGCCCCAATCGACTCGCGGATGGCTCTATCCCGGGCGTCTCGTCGCTTCGGCCCGCAGGTTGATCACCGAGTTCGACATTCGTGGCGGCGGGCCGTCGACGGCCGCGGGAGCGCTCTCAGGTGGCAACCAGCAGAAGGTGATTCTCGCGCGCGAAATCTCGCGCGACCCGAAGGTGCTGATTGCAGCGCAGCCGACACGCGGCCTCGACGTGGGCGCAATCGAGTTTGTTCATCGTCGCCTGATGAGCGAGCGGGACGAGGGTCGAGCGATCCTGCTCGTGTCGCTCGAGCTCGAAGAGATCCTCTCGCTCTCCGATCGCATTCTCGTGATGTTTGAGGGCCAGATTGTCGGCGAATACACGCCTGCGGCCACACCCGAGGAACTCGGGCTTGCAATGGCCGGCGCGTCATCACACGAGGCGGTTGCGTGAGCGAGCAGACGCCCAAGCTCGAATCCGGTTCCGACATGAACGTCGCGCCCACGACGTTCGCAGGAAAGCTCACGGAACGGTTCAACTCGGCGGGCGCCATCAGCGCCGTGGTGACGACGATCATCGCCTTCTTCATGGCGGGAATCGTCGTTCTCGCTACCGGTCACAACCCGCTCTCGACGTATCGCGCGATCTTCGATGGCACCGGGCTTGCGTGGCTCATTCCCGGCTACGGCGACCGGTCCGCAGGCGCAGAAAACCTCCAACAGACACTGCTTGTTGCAACACCCCTCATGCTCACGGGGCTTGCGCTCGCCTTTGCGTTTCGCTGCGGGATGTTCAACATCGGTGGTCAAGGCCAGTACCTCGCCGGGCAGACCGTCGCCGTTCTCGTCGGGTCGTCGTGGGCTGGGATGGCTGGGCCAATGCACATCGTGCTTGCCGTGCTGCTCGCCGGCCTTGCAGGCGCGCTTTGGGCGGGAATTGCCGGGTTCCTGAAAGCGACGACCGGCGCTCACGAGGTGATCTCGACGATCATGCTCAACTGGATCGCCATCTGGGTTGCCGACTACTTCTTCGGCCTCAACGGCCCGTTCCAGGGGCCGGTTCAGTTCAACCCGATCTCATCAGACATCGTCTCGAACACGCACCTCTACGTCTTCTGGGGCAATCCTCTGTTGCAGGGGCTCGATATCGGCTTCTTCATCGCGATCGCGATGCTCGTCGTGTACTGGCTCATCCTGAACCGCACGACCCTCGGGTTCGAGGTGCGGGCGGTTGGCTACAACCCGGAGGCCGCGCGGTACGGCGGCATCAATGTGCGGCGCAGCTACTTCATGGCGATGGCCGTCTCGGGCATGTTCGCCGGTCTCGCGGGCGCTGTCGACATCCTTGGCTGGCAGTTCCATCTCGCGACACCCGACATTCACGCGTCCAGCATCGGCTTCCTTGGCATCGCCGTTGCATTGCTCGGACGGAACACCGCGATTGGTGTGTTCTTCGCCTCCATTCTCTTCGGCGCGTTGACGATCGGAACCTCAACACGGCAGCTCGATCCGTCGGTGTTTGACCCCGCGCTCGCCTCGAACCTGACCCTGATCATCCAGGGACTCGTGGTGCTGTTTGTCGGCGCCGATCTGGTGGTGCTTGGACTCTGGTACAAGCTGCGACGCTCGCTCGCACCTTCACGAAAGGCACCTGCGTGAACGTCGCCGCGCGCATCCTGCAGCCGTCCGTGAAGGTGACGGGCATCGCCGGCATCCTCATCGGTCTGCTTGCGTTCTGGCTTGCGCTGCCACCGGCTCTCGTCCGAACACCGGTCATTCCCGTCATCCTCGGCATCGTCGCGGTCGCAGCTGGCATCTCCGTGGTCACGCGCGGGCACCTACGACTCGGGTACGGAGCCGTCGTGGCTGGTGTTCTGGGAATCGTCCTCGGGCTGCTCGCCATTCAGTCGGGCGAAACCCATCTTCGCATGGTGTTCACCTGGGGCGGTCTGCTAGCCGCGACTCTCTCATACGCAACACCGCTCACCTTTGCCGCGCTGGGAGGCATGTTCTCGGAACGCAGCGGAGTCGTAAACATCGCCCTCGAAGGAATGATGCTCGTTGGGGCGTTCTTCGCCGTCTGGGGCGCCGACGTGACGGGGAACTGGATGCTCGGCCTCCTCATCGGCATGGGGATGGGAGGCCTCTTCGCGCTCATCCACGCAATCTGGGCCATCCACTTCAGGGCCGACCAGATCGTCGGTGGTACGGCCATCAACTTCCTTGCGCTCGGGGTCACGGGCTACTTCTTCATTCAGATCTACGGCAACGATGGCACCCCTGATCTCACGTCGGGAAGCTGGTTCACCGGTGAGTCGATCCCGAACGTGAACATTCCAGGCCTCGGACGAGACAGCTTCTTCGGCCAGGTGATCGGCGGCCTCAACCTGATGATCTGGCTGTCGATCGTCGCGCTCATCGTTTCGTACGTCGTGCTTTTCCGCACCGCGATTGGCTTGCGGATCCGCGCCGTCGGTGAGCATCCGCGCGCCGCCGACACGGTCGGCATCGACGTCTACAAAACGCGGTACGCCGCTGTCATCGTGTCAGGCATGCTCGCTGCGATGGGCGGGGCGTACCTCTCGATCGGCTTCGTGCACTCGTTCAACCAAAACATGACTGAAGGACGTGGCTTCATCGCACTCGCAGCCCTGATCTTCGGCAAGTGGCGGCCGTTCGGCGCCTTCGCGGCCGCGCTGCTCTTCGGGTTCTCGAGCGCTCTCGCACAACAGATTCCGCCGGCGTACTCCGACTCAAGCCTGTCAGTGCTCTCGTCGTCATCGCTCTTTCTCATTCTCCCGTACGTGCTGACGCTGATCGCCGTTGCTGGCGTCATCGGTCGGTCAGTTGCACCCGCCGCCGACGGTCGTCCATATGTCAAACAGTAAGACTGTTCGCTATGCCACGATCCTCGGTGCGATCGCCGTGCTCGCGATTCCCTTCGCGGTGCTGTACGCCCAGGAGATCGGTGGCATCACGCTCCTGCAGGGCACGGAGATCGGTGTTGGGGTAGCAGCGATCGGTGCGCTCGCAGCAATCGCGTTCGTGCGCCGTGCGCGGTTCCGATTGGCGTGGAGCGTGCGGGAAGAAAGCCTTCGCGCGGCCCGCACGGCGTCGCTGCTCGCCTGGGCAGGCGTCTACGCCGCTGTAACCGGCGGGATCGCCCTCGGAGCCTACGCGCTCCTCTCCGCAAGCTCCTGAGCGGGTACCCTTCTCGATCCTGTGTTCGAGATCGGTACGAGCCTTCGCGAGGCGCGCCATCGCCGTGGCGTCGAACTTGTGCAAGCCGAAGTCGCCACAAAGGTTCGCGCGAAGTATCTGCGGGCCCTCGAGGATGAGCGATTCGAGCTGCTCCCTTCACCCACCTACGTCAAAGGGTTCCTTCGCACCTACGCCGAGTACCTCGGGCTCGAAGGGCAGCTCTACGTCGACGAGTACGCCTCCCGATTTGTCGCTGAAGACGAGGCGGCCGAGCGGCGCGCAGCACGGCGACCCGGCTCTCGCGCGGCCGAACGGCGCAACCGTCGGTTCGAAACTGTGGGCGTCCTCGCCGCACTCGCGGTCGTCGCAGCGATCACGATCGTCGTGATCGGCGCCTGGACGTCGTCATCGCACCCGACCTCTCTCGTTAAGACGACGGCCGCAACCGGCGCTGCTCGCATCGCGACGCCCCACTACCTGCTGATCACTGCGGTGCGCGGCTCGTCGTACCTTGCGATTCACCGCAACGGGCCTTCCGGCCCCATCGTCTTTCAAGGCACGATCATGCGCGGGCACACCGAGCCGTTTGACGGCAGCCACTTCTGGCTGACCGCGAGCGACCCTGAGAACCTGACGATTCGGGTGGGGGGTCGGATCGTTTCGATCAGTGGAAGTCGCCCGGTGGTGCTGACCGTCACGCCGTCCGGGTGGCAGCTCAGCTGACGCGCCCACGGGCGCTCATCGTCCCCTCGGGTTCGGAACTCGCTCGCGGCGACCGCAACGATCGAAACGGGCCCTATCTCGCCGCGTCACTTGTGCGACTCGGCGTCGATGTCTCGGGAATCCACATCGTCGGCGACGGCGAAGCCGATCTGCTCGACGCAATCCGCGCAGGGCTGCAGCACGAGATCCTGGTGATCACCGGCGGACTCGGGCCGACGCACGACGATCGGACGATGGCTCTGATGGCCGAGGCTCTGGGGGTGCCACTGACCGTCGACGAGTCGCTTGAGCGCGAGATCGAGGAGATCTCGCGGGCCATCGCCGCGCGGCTTGGCCGACCCTATGCGGACTTCCATGACGGTGTACGGAAGCAGGCGACGATCCCGTCGGGCGCCGAGATCGTTGGCCTTGCCGGCACGGCACCGTCGGTTGTGCTCGCGACCCCGAATGGCATTGCCGTGGTGCTTCCCGGTCCGCCTGCTGAGGTGCACGCGCTCTGGCCAAAGGCAATCGCAACAGCGGTATTTCAGCGGGCAATCGGAGCGACGCAGGCGCCCACACGCACGACGTATCGCTTCTTTGGTGTTTCGGAGTCAGCGGTGGCCCAAGCGCTCGCTGCGGCTGGGGGAGAGCCCGAGGGAATCGAAGTCACGATCTGTGCGAGGGAGTTTGAGATCCATGTCGATCTCCTGGTCTCGGACCGAGCCGCCGGGTTCGTGTCGGCGTTCGAGGAGGCGTTCGTCGGGCCGCTTCGCGGCCACCTCTATGGCATCGGCGATGCGGGGGTGGAAGAGCGTCTTCTCGCGGCGTGCCGGACGCAGGGATGGACGCTCGCCACGGCCGAATCGTGCACCGGCGGCCTCGTCGCGTCCCGATTGACCGCGATCGCAGGCTCGAGCGACGCGTTCGTCGGATCCGTCGTCGCCTACGCGAACGCGGTCAAACACACCCAGCTTGGGGTGTCGGAGGCGATCCTTGAGGCCCACGGCGCGGTCTCAGCGGAGGCCGCAGAAGCGATGGCGACGGGTGTGTGCGACGCGCTCGGCGCAGACGTGGCTGTCTCGATCACGGGGATTGCAGGGCCGGGGGGCGGGACTGACGAGAAGCCTGTTGGCACCGTGTTCATTCACGCGGTTACGCCACGGGGCAGCGACAGCGTTGCGCTCGGAATCATGGGCAGTCGTGATGTTGTGCGGGGACGCGCGGCCACCGTTGCCTTGCATCTCCTGCGCCGTCTTGTCGCAGAGGCGTAACGGGCGCGATACAGCGCTGTTACGGCAATCGACCTACGGTTGCGTGCATGAGGAAGAAGGAACGTCCGATGCGAAAGCGAACATGCGTTCGTCCCTACAATACGAACGTATGTCCGTCCGACGCCCCTGACAGACTCATTGACCTGCGACCCACCTGGGCGCAGCGGTGACTGACTCGAGAACGTCGCGCTAAGAGGAGGATGAAGGTGGATCGCCAGCAAGCATTGGATACGGCCCTCGGTCAGATCGAACGAAATTTCGGCAAGGGCGCCGTCATGAAGATGAGCGACCGGGGCCAGGTCTCGGTGGGTGCCGTCTCCACGGGCTCGCTCTCGCTTGACCTCGCGCTCGGCATCGGTGGACTGCCGGCCGGACGCATCGTGGAGATCTTCGGTCCGGAGTCGTCCGGTAAGACGACGCTCGTCTACCACGTGATCGCCGAAGCTCAGCGTCGCGGGGGCATCTGCGCCTTCATCGACGCAGAGCACGCGATGGACCCGACCTACGCGAAGCACATCGGCGTGAACATCGATGAGCTCCTCGTCTCGCAGCCCGATAACGGCGAGCAGGCTCTGGAGATTGCCGAGCTGCTGATCCGCTCAGGTGCCCTCGCGGTCGTGGCAGTCGACTCGGTTGCTGCGTTGACCCCGAAGGCTGAAATCGAGGGTGAGATGGGTGACTCGCACGTCGGTCTGCAGGCCCGCCTCATGTCGCAGGCACTCCGGAAGCTGGCAGGGACACTCAACCGCACCGACACGATCTGCATCTTCACGAACCAGCTGCGCGAGAAGATCGGCGTCATGTTCGGCAATCCAGAGACCACACCGGGCGGTCGCGCGTTGAAGTTCTACGCCTCTGTCCGCCTCGATATCCGTCGAATCGAAACCCTCAAGGAAGGCGTCGATGCAATCGGCAACCGGGTGCGTGTCAAGGTTGCCAAGAACAAGGTCGCGCCGCCGTTCAAGCAGGCCGAGTTCGACATCATCTACGGCGACGGCATCTCCTGGGAAGGCACTGTCCTTGAGGTCGGTCTCGATAAGAAGGTCGTCCAGAAGGCCGGCTCGTACTTCAGCTACGGCGACGAGCGGCTCGGCCAGGGACGGCAGAACGCAACCGCGTTCCTGCGCGAGCATCCCGACATCGTCCAGAAGATCCTGCACGGCATCCAGGCCGAAGCGGCCGAGGGCCAGATCGTTTCTGCTCGGCTGTTGCCGCTGACAGAGTCAAAGGACGTCACTCCAGTCGTGCCAGTTGAAGAACCTGAGGTCGAAGTCGCAACCGAAGAGGCTGCCGTCGTCGCCTAACGGCGACCGTCGGCCACACGCACGGAGCGCAGGGGATGGGGCGGCGCGTCACGGCGGTAGAGCCTGAAAAGGGCGATCGTGTTCGGATCGACCTTGATGGAGTGCCGTGGCGTGTCGTCCCAACTCTCGCTGCAGTCCGAGCCAGACTCACGCCTGGAATCGAGCTCGACCGGGAACGTGCGCTCGAATTGCATCGCGCACTCCGCGCGACCGAGGCCGACACCCGCGCCACGCGGGCGCTCGCACGCCGCGATCGCACACGGGCATCGCTCGATGCCCTGCTCGAACGGCGTGGCATCCGTCCCGACGATCGCAAACAGGCGATCAAACGACTCGCCGACGCCGGGGCGCTCGATGACAACCGCTATGCGCACAACCGGGCAGCCACGCTCGCAACCCGCGGGTACGGTGACCGCGCAATCCGGCACGACCTCGAACAGGCGGGGGCAGCACCCACCGTCATCGACCAAGCGATTGAGGCGCTCACCCCGGAAACGGAACGTCTTCACGCCATTGTGGGCCCTTCTCCGACACTCCGAGACCTTCGACGGCTCGCGACCAAGGGATTCGACTCCGCTGCCTTAGAAGACCTCGCAGCCACGCTCGGCTTCGACGAGGCCGCCTAAGCGGCCCAACCGGGGCCAGCGCGACGCCAACCGGCAGCGCCCTCCGCTCACCTCACCCGTTCGCGGATACCCTTTCCCGGTGCGCAGGTACCACGTCACCACCTTCGGGTGCCAGATGAACGCCCACGATTCCGAACGAATCAAAGGGCTACTCGAAGACCTTGGGCTCGGCGAAGCACCGACGTCGGAAGAGGCCGACGTCGTCGTCTTCAACACGTGCACCATCCGCGAGAAGCCCGACACCAAGCTCGCTGCCTACCTCGGTGAAGCCGCAGCCAGCAAACGGCGCGACCCATCGAAAGTGATCGCCGTCGGCGGCTGCTACGCAGAAGCGCAACAAGAACGCCTCTTCAACCTGTATCCCGATGTTGACGTCGCTTTCGGGCCAGGCTCAATCGCACACCTCGGCGACTGGCTCGGCGCAGGCGGAGTGGGGGTCGCGCGTGGCCGGTTCGGCCTCGACGACCGCGCCTTCGCCGCCGAACTCCCCCAACACGGCGAACGAACACACCAAGCGTGGGTTCAAGTCTCCATGGGCTGCAACTCGACCTGCTCCTACTGCATCGTCCCGTCCGTCCGTGGACGCGAACAAAGCCGGCGACCCGGCGACATCCTCGCCGAAGTCACCAACCTGGCCGCGACCGGCGTGCGCGAAATCACACTCCTCGGGCAAAACGTCAACTCGTGGGGCCGCGACCTGCTCCCCGACATCCACACGGAATTCGGTGAGCTCCTCCGGGCCTGCGACGAAGTCGACGGCATCGAACGCATCCGTTTCACGAGCCCTCACCCGAAAGACTTCCGCGAACCGGTCATCGCCGCCATGGCTGAATGCAGCGCCGTGTGCGAGCAGATTCACCTGCCGCTCCAGTCAGGTTCAAGCCGTGTGCTCAAAGCGATGCGCCGCACATACGACCGCGACCGCTACATCGCCCTCGCACACAAGCTGCGCGACCGGATCCCCGACGTAGCCCTCGGCACCGACATCATCGTCGGGTTCCCCGGCGAAACCGACGCCGACTTCGAAGAGACGCTTGCTGTCGTCGCAGAGGTTGGCTTCGAGAGCGCCTTCACGTTCGTCTACTCACCGCGCTCGGGAACCGACGCCGCCGTCATGGACGACCAAGTGCCACACGAACTGAAGATCGAACGCATGGAACGACTTGTCGAACTCACCCAATCGATCGCGAAAGCAAAGAACGAAGCGCGCATCGGCCGGATCGAAGAGGTGCTCGTTGAAGGGCCCTCGCGCACCGACGAAACACAACTGCGCGGACGCACCCGCCGCAACACAACCGTCAACTTCACCGGCACCGCCGCAAGCGGAACCCTCGTCGACGTCTCGATCGAATCGGCGACATCGACAACGCTGCGCGGCCGCCGGGTGACAGCCGACAACGACGGCGTGATCACGGGAACAACCGGTCGTTCTGGCAGGCTCTAGACCAATGCGCATCCTGATCACCGGTTCGTCCGGACAAATCGGCACGAACCTCGCCCACCGGCTTCAGGCCGACGGGCACTGGGTATTCGGAGTCGACAAGCGGCCGAACGCCTGGACGAACTCGTTCGACACGCTGTTGCAAGACCTCTCCGGGCACTACGCGGCCTACCAAGGTGGCATCAACGGCGTCGATTACCCCGAAGTCGACCTTGTCGTGCATCTCGCTGCTCACGCAAAGGTGCATGAGCTCGTGCGCAAGCCGCACCGAGCCCTCGAGAACACGATCATGACGTTCAACGTCCTCGAGTACTGCCGCCAGCTCAACCTGCCGCTCGTCTTCTCATCAACGCGTGAGGTCTACGGTGACGTCCACCGATTCGAGGAATACGGCGAAGCGACCGCAGATTTCGCCTACACCGAGAGCCCGTACTCCGCGTCGAAGATCGCATCGGAGGCGTACGTCTATTCCTACGCCCGATGCTACGACCTGCAGTACCTCGTCTTCCGCTTCTCAAACGTCTACGGCCGGTTCGACAACGACCTGCACCGTATGAAGCGCGTGCTGCCGCTCTTCACCCACCAGATGAGTCGCGGCGAACCGATTGTCGTCTTCGGTGGCGACGAGAAGGTGCTCGACTTCACGTACGTCGACGACTGCATCGACGGAATCGTCGCCGGCATCGAACGCCTCTCGGCAGGGACCGTCACAAACGAAACGTTCAACCTCGCCTACGGACAAGGCAACACGCTTGTGCGTGCAGCCGAACTGATCGCAAAGGAACTCGGCGTCGACCCCGTCATCCGCCACGAGCCGTCGTTGCTCGGCGAAGTGACCCACTACGTCGCCGACATCCGCAAGGCTCGCGAATTTCTTGGTTGGACGCCATCGACACCGCTCGACGCAGGCATCCCGAAGTCCGTCCAGTGGTTCAACGAATGGCGGGCATCCCATCCCGACGAAGACCGGGAACTCGCCGCCGACCACTCCGACGGCGACATCCAGCACGGATTCAAGCAGCCAACTCGGCCGTGAACCACGGCGCACCGCCCGTCGTCGCCATCTTCGGGCCGACGGCGTCGGGCAAGAGCGCACTCGTTGAGGCACTTCTCGCGCACCTTCCTGACGCAGAGGCCGTCTCCGCCGACTCCGCCGCTATCTACGCCGGATTGCCGATCATCACCGCGGCGCCCAACCATCCGGCGCACCTCGTCGGCACCGTGCCGCTCACCGACGACGTCTCAGTCGCTGAATACCAACGCTCAGCGCACGCAACGATCGACGCGATCCTCGACCGAGGCAACACCCCAATCGTTGTGGGCGGAACAGGCCTCTACTTTCGTGCCGCCCTCTCCGCCCTCACGTTCCCTCCGGCCCCATCCGATGAACTCCGCGCACGCTGGAACAGCCACTACGACGAGAACGGTGGCGACGCGACCTACGCACTGCTCGCCGAACGTGACCCACGCGCAGCGTCCCGCATTCACGCCAACGATCGCCGACGCGTCGTGCGCGCGCTCGAACTTACCGAGCTTGGATCGTCGCTTGCGCCCGAAGGTGAAAACCGATTGTGGACCGACGACATGCGCCGACCCACAATCCTGATCACCCTCGACGGTCCGGCCGAGATGCTCGACGCCCGCATCGCCCAACGGGCCCACGAGATGGCTGCTGCAGGTGCCGGTGACGAGGCAAAACGTGCATGGGCCGAGCCGCTCTCAGACACCGCACGAAAGATCCTGGGACTCGAACAGTTCGCCACCCTTGCCGAAGGTGAGGCGATCGACGCGGTCGCGCTCGCGACCCGTCAGCTTGCCCGATACCAACGAAAGTGGCTTCGTCGACTTCCCGCGGCCGCTACCCTCGAATTCACGCGTTCCCTCGAGGAGTTGTCCGATGCAGTTGTCTCGTTGGCAGGCTCAAGGAAATATCTATCTCGTGGCTGAACCAGCTGCGAATGCAGCTCCGCTCGACGCAGCGTCGGTGGCAGCGCACGTCGGCGACGCCGACGGAATCCTCGAAGTGCTCGCGGTCGGCGACGACTTTGTCGACATCAACATCTGGAATCCCGATGGCAGCCTTGCCGAAATGTCAGGGAACGGCACACGCATCGCCGCGCAGTGGCTTAGCAGCAAGACGGGCAGCCGCTCTGTCGCAGTGAATGTCGGGACGCGCACTGTGAAAGCGACACTGATGCCCGACGGGCTCGTCGAACAAGACATGGGCCCCGTTACCGTCGGCACACCCGAAGAGATCGAAGGGATTCGGTTCCGACGCGTCGACGTTGGTAACCCGCATGCCGTCGTCGAAGACGATCCTGCACGTCTCGACACCGTCGGTCCCTACCTTGAGACACACGAGCGCTTCCCGAACCGCACCAACGTCCAGGTGGCACGCTGGACCGACGCCACACATATTGAGGCGCGCGTGTGGGAACGCGGAGTAGGGGAGACGGGATCGTCTGGATCGAGCGCCGTTGCCGTTGCGGCCGCGCTCGGTGCGACGGCGGCCACCATCGTGTTCCCCGGCGGGCCGCTCAACGTGCGGTTCGCGGATGGACACGCCTTCCTTGTCGGGCCTGCCGAACGTGACGAGGTCGCAGCATGATGCGTCGTCGTGCAGCAGCGACCGCGGTGGCATGCGTCAGCGCGCTGTGTGTGGCTGCCTACAGCCAAGCCGCGAACTGGCGCACGTTCCATGCCAACACCCAAGGTTTCGCCATCTCGTTGCCCGAGTCGTGGGCGGCAGTCTCAACGTTCGATCAAGCGACACTCAACAAGCTCTCACAGGAGGCCGGCTTCGCGTCAATCGCGAGCGTCTCATCGACCGACTCGGGTGTCACCGTCTTCGCGTCCGATAAGACGGCGTTCATGGACGCGGGCGCCTACCGCACGAACCTCACCTCGCTCACCGCCGTCTTGAACGACGCAGTCAAGTCGTTCCGCGCAAGCAAGAGCACCTCGGATGTCACCGCGACGACGGTCGTCCTGCCCGCGGGTACCGCGGGTGTCGTGACGTATCGCCTCGGAAGCGGCACGGGCCAGACAAAAGCCAACGAGTTCACGTTCTTCCGTGACGGTGTTGTGCACGTCCTGAATTACGCCGTGCCGGTCGCGCGATGGGGGACATATGCCGCGACGTTCAAGGCGAGCGCACAGACCTTCGAGTACGAGAAGGGGCAGGACGTGAGCGGACTTGTGCTGAGTGCGCGCGATCTTGGGAAGGGCTTCGTCCGCGAGTCGTTTCCCGCCGGAGCGAGCGTAATCGGGGCGACAACCCTCGACCTCTGCAATCAGACGTTCCCCAGCGAGGCGCTGCGCACATCACGGCTCCAAGTGCGGTTTCGCTACGGCAAGGACTATCCGGTCTCTAACGAAGTGGTGGCATATGCGTCAGGGGGTGCTGCGCAGGCGCTGACCGAGGTGAAGAGCGCTGCTACCGCCTGTAGCGCCACGACGATCACACAGATCCAGGGAAGCAGCCGCGTGTCGTTTCACACGTCGAGCTTGAACGTTGCAGGACTACCCGCGGGAGCAGTTGCGATGACGCTCCATGTAACGCTGCTTCGCGCCGGAAAGACCCTCACCCAGGATGGCGTGGCGGTCTACCTCGTTCGTGGCAACGTGCTCTCAGGCATCTACGCGTACGCATCCAAGGAGCTTCCTTTGGGGAAGCTCACCCAGATCGTCGTGCATGCGGCCGAGCGAAGCGCGCAGAAGCTCGGCGGCGTCACCCTCGCCGCCTGACCTAGCAGGCGCTACGCGCCGACGCCGAATTCCCGCAACGCACTGTTGAGCGACGTCTTGAGGTCGGTTGACTCGTTGCGGTACCCGATGATCAACGCGCAATGCAGGTCGAACGCTCCCGCCGGAAACTCTTTTCGTCGGGTGCCGGGAACGACGACGGCGCGTGGGGGTACCTCGCCGCGGTACTCAACCGGCTCGGAGCCGGTGACATCGATGATCGGTACCGAAGCGGTCAACGACACGTTTGGTGCGAGTACAGCTTCGCGGCCGACGCGGACGCCTTCAACAACGATGCAGCGCGAGCCAATGAACGCGCCATCCTCGACGATTACGGGGCGCGCTCCGGGCGGTTCAAGCACGCCTCCGATGCCGACACCACCGGCGAGATGAACGTTCGCGCCGATCTGCGCCCCCGAGCCAACGGTTGCCCAGGTGTCGACCATCGTGTTCGGCCCAACCCACGCGCCAATATTTACGTAGGAGGGCATCAACACGACTCCGCGTGAAAGGAACGAGCCGTAGCGGGCCACGGCTGGCGGCACCACGCGAACACCGAGTTCCGCATAGCCGGTCTTGAGCGGAATCTTGTCGTGGTACTCGTAGGGGCCAACCTCGCGCGTTTCCATCGTCTGTGTGCGGAAGAAGTCGAGGATCGCGGCCTGAACGTCTTGGTTGACGACCCATTCGTCGCCGACCTGCTCGGCGACGCGAAGCTCACCACGGTCGAGTGCTGCGATCGTCTCTTGGGTCGTCATGACGCCTCCCGCAGGATCTTGGCTGCGCGCTCACATTCCTCCTGCGTGGGAACGAGCGCGATACGAACATATCCCTCGCCCGCCGGGCCGAAGAACGCCCCAGGTGCAACGAGCAGACCTGATTCCAGCAGCTTCCGCGCGTACGCCTCGGACGAACCGTCAATCGCAAGCCAAAGGAAGAACGTCGCTTCGCTGCCAGCGAGGCGCATTCCTGCTGCCTCAAGCGCGGGAAGAAGGATCTCCCGCTTGCGCGCGTACAGCGCGCGAACCTCGTCGACATGGGCCTCGTCGTGCCAGGCTGCGACCGAGGCACGTTGCACAAACTCCTGCGGCGCGGTGCCGACGCTCGGACGAAAGGCGCGGAGTGCATCGGCCAATTCAGGAGGCGCACACACAAAGCCCGAGCGATACCCGGTCATCGACGAGCGCTTCGAGAGGGTGTTGAACACGGCGACATGCGAGCGATCGGCGACCTGGAGCGCCGAAACGGGTGGCGTGTCAAACCACAGCTCTGAATACGCCTCGTCGGAGCACAAGATGAAGCCGTGGGCAGCAGCTCTCCCTGCGAGCTCTTCGTAGAACGAGAGTGGTGCCACTGCACCCGTCGGATTGTTGGGATACGAGATCCAGAACGCTGCGAGCTCATCCCAGTTGTCGATCGCATCCAAGTCGGGGAGCCAGCCGGTGCTCTCACGCAACGGCACCGTCTGCACGGTCGCCCCAGCGAACAAGGCGCCCCGTTCGTAGACCGGATAGCCCGGTTCGGGAACGGCAATCACACGCCGCTCACCGAACACCACTTGGGCGAACGAGAAAATCGCCTCTTTCGAGCCGAGTGTCGGGACGATCTCGCGGTCGGCATTGACGCTGATCCCGTAGCGGCGGGCAATCCACTCACCGATCGCCGCTCGCAACTCCGGTAGCCCGGCGGCACGCGGATAGCTCGACACTTCGGTGATGCCAGCAGCGAGCGCCTCGCGGATGAACGCCGGGGTCACTTCACGGGGATCGCCCACACCGAAGTCGATGACATCGATGCCTTTCGCCCTCGCCTCGGCACGCCAAGCATCAAGGCGGGCAAACGGATACTGGGCAAGCCCGGAGAGAACGGGGGAGAGCTGCACGCTTACGCCTCGCCGGCGAGGAACCGCTGCAGTGAGCGGTACGTGTCCTCGAGTGCTGCAACAGAGACCTGCTCGTCTGCCTTGTGCGCGTACTTCGTCGCCCCGGGGCCGAGATTCACCGCGTCAAGCCCGCGGGCGGCGAAGTCAGCGACGTTCGTCCACGCCTGCTTCGGCTGCAGTTCAAAGTCGCCAGCTCGACGCAATGCGTCGAGCACCTGTGACCCCTGGGCGACATGTGCCGACGGCGAGTTGTGGAGCACCTCGACGGAGGGTCCAGCAAGTTCGCGGAGACGTGCCTCAGCCTCTTCGGCCGAGCGGTTCGGGGCATAGCGGAAGTTCAACGTGCACTCCACGCGTGCGGGAATCACGTTTGACGCCGTGCCGCCCTGGATCTTCGTGACGCTCAGCACCTCGCGGAACAGGAGACCATCAATCACGACGTCATTCGGTTCGAGCGTGAGAATGTCGGCCAGGCCGGCAAACGCTTTGGCAATCGCGTTTTCGCCCTGCCACGGTCGCGCAGAATGGGCTGCCTTGCCCTCGAACACGAGCCGGGCGTTGAGGTTGCCGAGGCAGCCGAGCTGCAACGTGTTGTCGGTCGGTTCCAGGCAGATGACGAGCGCGGCGGTGTCGATCACCGGATTGCGTTCGAACACGGCTGGAAGCGGATTGACGTCGGCGCCAAGCTCCTCGCGCGGGAAGAACAGGAAACCAAGGTCGTAGGCCCGCTCGGCGCCGAGCGCCCAGTCGGCGATCTCGATCATCACCGCCAGGCCGCCTTTCATGTCCGTCGAGCCAAGCCCGAACACGACGCCGTCCTCGATACGGCCGGGAATGTTGTCCTGCGCCGGCACCGTGTCGGTGTGCCCGGCAAGGATCACGAGGGGACGGGGCCGCTCGCTCTGCAGCAGGTAGAGGAGCGACTCGCCGTCGTCGAACGCAGGCGCAAACGGCATCGCGCGCTTGACGTAGGAGTACGCCTCTTGCTCGTGCAGTGACTCCGACGGGATGTTCACAAGCGCCAGCGTGCGGGCGCCGAGATCGGGGTGGGGGGTCTGGCCGGGCATAATGAGCTGTGATGATCCCACACACCCCGGAGCCGGAGCGCGGGTTAGTGCTCGCAGTCCTGGCTCAGGGTACGGATCCTGACCACGAACTGGCAGAAGTCGAGGAGCTTTCTCGCACCGCCGGCCTCGACATCGTCGGCCGAATCGTGCAGCACCGTTCGCATCCTGCGCGTCGCACGTACGTCGGCAGCGGCAAGATCGAAGAGCTCAAGGAGCAGTACGAGGCCGCTGAAGCGGAGTGCTTGATCGTCGACGACGAGCTCGATCCGACGCAGCAGCGCTACCTCGAAGACACCCTCAAGACGCGCGTGATCGACCGGACGCAGCTGATCCTCGACATCTTCGCCCAGCACGCGGTGTCGGCGGAGGGAAAGCTCCAAGTTGAGCTCGCGCAGCTCGAATACAACCTGCCACGGATGCGCGGCATGTGGCAGCACCTCGAGCGTCTCGGCGGCGGTGTCGGCACGCGAGGCCCGGGCGAATCGCAGCTTGAAACAGACCGCCGTCTCGCACGGCGTCGCGTCGCGATCCTGAAGCGACGCCTCAAGGAGCTTGAGCAGCAGCGCACGATCCGTCGGAAGGAACGCCGACGATCAGAGACGCCCACTGTCGCCCTCGCTGGCTACACGAACGTTGGTAAGTCGACGCTGCTGAATGCACTGACAGGCGCCGATGTATCCGTGCGAAACCGGCTGTTCGAGACGCTCGATCCGACGACCCGCAGCTACGAGTTCGAGGGGCGCAAGTACCTCGTGACCGATACTGTCGGTTTTATCCGCCGACTGCCAACTCAGCTCGTCGAAGGCTTCGCGGCAACGCTCGAAGAGACCCTCGTCGCCGACATGGTGCTGCATGTGATCGACGCGTCTGCACCCGAAGACGAGGTCGACACGATGATTCGTGCCGTCGAAGACGTTCTCGGCGAGATCGGCGCCGATGAGCTTCCGATTGAGCTCGTTCTCAACAAGATCGATCGCCTCGACGAGCTCGGTCGACGCCGGGTCGCGAACCGCTTTCCGCGATGCCCGATGGTCTCCGCAGTCACCGGTGAGGGGCTGCCTGAGCTGCGGGAACGCATTGCCGAGAAGTTTGCGTCCCGCACCGAAGAGGTTCAGCTCCTCGTTCCGTATGGCGACGGCGCACGGCTCTCCGAGCTGTACGCGCTCGGCGCTCCGATCGATGGGCGCGAGGACACTCCGGAGGGCGTGCTCGTGCACGCCCGTCTCCCGCGACGTGAGATTGCGCGGTTCGCGGCGTTCCTGATCGCTGACGACACGCGAGATGCTTCAGTGCGGCCAGCATGATCGAGCTGCCAATCAAGAGACTGCACCCCGATGCGGTGATTCCTGTTCGTGCCTACGCAGGAGACGCAGGGCTCGACCTCGCGGCCTGCGAGCGTGTGGAACTTGAGCCAGGGCAGCGCGCCCTCGTTGGCATCGGCCTCGCCGTGGCGATTCCCGAAGGGCATGCGGGGTACGTGCAGCCACGATCAGGGCTTGCGACCAAGCACGGGATTTCGATCGTGAACTCGCCTGGGCTCGTCGATAGTGGCTACCGCGGGGAGCTGAAGGTGACGCTGCTCAACACCGATCTCACAGAGTCGTTCCTCGTTGAGCCAGGAATGAGGATCGCCCAGCTCGTCGTGCTACAGATCCCTGAGGTGCGCCCGTTCGAGGTCAACGATCTGCCTGATACTGAGCGTGGCGACCGAGGGTTCGGTTCCTCGAGCGTCTGAGGCGACGTGGGTCAACCGCGCATCCGCGTTGCTGCGTTGCTCCGCTGGAATGGCCGGATCTTGCTGTGCCGTCAGGAGAAGCTAGGGAAGTCGTACTGGCTCTTGCCGGGAGGAGGCGTCGAAGGCGGCGAAACGTTGGTGCAGGCGTTGCACCGCGAGCTGATCGAAGAGCTTGGGCTCACCGACGATCTTCCGCTCGAAGGCCCGATAGCTGTTGCGGAGTCGATCGCACCGGACTGGAGCGCGGGCGACCGGCACATCGTCCACGTGATCTTCGCGGCCGATCTCTCGCACCGCTCTCTGGAAGACGTGGCGCCGCAGGACGCGGCGATTCGTGGCACGCGGCTGTTTACGGCAGAGGAGATTGAGGAGATCGTCGTGCACCCGCCGATTAAGCGGTTTGTCACACGGTGGCGCCCAGGTGATCCCGCGGCCTATCTCGGGTCACTCTGGACGAGGTAGTGCGCTAACGGCCGCCACGAGTGCGGGCGCGACCGGCGGCAACCTCGTGCGCTGCTCGCTCGAGCGTGTCGTCAATCGGGCTCAACTCGATGGGGCGACCCGTCTGGTGTTCAAGTGCCTCGGAGAGTAGGCGGTCGGCAAACCACGGGTTGCGGGGGAGCAGCGGGCCGTGGAGGTACGTTCCGTAGGCGCGGCCGACGCGGCAGCCCTCGGCGTGGCTCTCCCCGTCGTTGCCGTAGCCCGCGATAACGCGGCCGAGCGGCTCCGCGCCCGCGTCGAGTGTCGTTCGCCCTGCGTGATTCTCGAAGCCCGCGAGCGTGGAACCTTCAGCCCAATCGCACGAGAGCAGCACGTCACCAATCAGCCGGCGCGTTCCGGCGACGGTCTCTGCCGGCAGCAGACCCACGCCAGGTAGGTCAACTCCTGAGGTATCGCGGTAGCCCCGTCCAAGGAGCTGATAGCCGCCACAGACGGCAAGAAAGACCGCGCCGTCGTCGTGTGCGCTGCGTAGCGTCGTTGCGCGACGTGCGAGGTCGGAAGCGACGAGTTGCTGCTCTCGATCCTGGCCGCCTCCGAGGTAGTAGAGATCGAAGTCGGCCGGGTCAAGGCGATCGCCGAGCGTGATCGCCGTCACGTGTAACGCATGCCCGCGCGCCTGGGCACGCGTGGCGAGCACCGCGATGTTGCCGCGATCGGCATAGATATTGAGGAGCTCGGGGTACAGGTGCGCGACACGGATATTCATTCGTCCGCCTCCCAGTAGTCACGTAGACCGCCGCGCGCCGCCGCTACTCCCCGTAGCTCGACCATTGCGGTGTAGGTAGGAAGCACCGTCAGCTCGCCGCCCGCCGGGGTCAGAGCAAGACCGCGATCGAGCGCCCGTTCAAGGTCGTGCACGACCTCAATGCGATCGCGATGCAGACCTGCGTAGGCGAAACGAAGCGCAAGCTCCTCGGCCCGAGAGCCTGTCGCGACAAGCCGTTCCAGCCCATGCGCGAGCGGCTCAAAGTCGACGTCCCAGATCCACGACACGTCGCGTCCATCAGCGATCTCGTCGTTCAGCGCAATCACCGCAGTCGTGGGTGCCTCGCCGGATACGAGCGTCCGAACCACCTCGTTGGCACCCGCAGGGTTCTTGATCAGGAGCAGCAGCACCGTGCGGTCGCTGGTTGGGATGCGCTCGAAGCGACCCCAGGCGGCGCTAAATGCCCCGAGGCCCGCAGCGATGTCGGCAGCGCTGGCACCACAGGCGTGCGCAAGCGCGGCAGCAGCGAGAGCGTTGTAGACGTTGTAGAGACCAGGCACCGCAAGGTCGACATGAGCGGACGCGCCACCGAGGTCGATGGTGAACGTCGAGCCGTTGAGGCCGTGCAACGCGATCTCGCTAGCGACGACGTCGAGGCGTGGTCGATGCTCGCCGCAGGTTGCGCAGCGGAAGTCGCCAAGGTGACCGCTGTAGATCGCTGCGTACCGGTAAGCGCTGCCACAGGTCGTGCAATAGACGGAGTCGACGGCATGTTGGAGGTCGGGCAACGCGTGGCGCGGATCGTCGATCCCGAACAGCACCGCGTTTGCCCGTCCGCGTGCGAGAGCCGCGAGGCGTGGATCGTCGGCATTGACGACGAGCACCGCGTGGGACGCGCGAATCGCGACCTCCCACCGGTTGGCGACGTGCTCGAGCTCGCCATATCGGTCGAGCTGATCGCGGAAGAGGTTCCCGAGCAGCAGAACGTGTGGTGCGAGAGCTGAGGCGACGGTTGGCAGTGCGGCCTCATCGACCTCCAGCACGGCACGGCGCCGCGAGCGGCGGGGTGCGAGGAGCGCCGAAGCCACGCCTGAAACGAGGTTTGCACCGCCGGGGTTCGCCAAGACCGGAGCGCGACGCTCCAGGATGCTCGTCGCCATTGCGGCTGTCGTTGTCTTGCCGTTCGTCGCTGAAACGAGCGCGACACCGTCGGGGAGTCGCGCTGCGAGCGCCGTGACAGCGCCCGGATCGACACGCCAGAGTGCCTTGCCTGGCAGCGTCGTGCCACCGCCGCGGCCCGTTGCGCGGGAGATGCTGCCAAGCAGGCGAAAGGCGGCCGCTTCGGCAGGGAGGAGGAGGGACCGCATTCTGCCCACGAGACCTCTCAGCCTATGCGCCACGGTGAGGCCGCGCACACCGGACTGGTGCTGCAACGAGCGCGGTACACGCGCGTGCGTTTGCAACCGCCTTGTTTGGCTCTACCATTGACGGCGATGGGCGTCTACCGCGCGAAGGTGGCGATCGACCCGAGCACGCTCGCGGAGTTCCGGGCCGATCTACGGCGTCGCTACAGCGACGAGCAGATTCTCGCGGAGCTTCGCGGTTGCGCCGAGCGGCTGGGGCGCTCACCGACGATGAGGGAGTTCGCAGCCGATGAGCTGACAACGGCTCATCCGCAGACCGTGGTCGAGCATTTCGGCACGTGGAACGACGCTAAACGTGCGGCAGGCCTGGTTCCACGTCGACATGCTTCGCGTGAGGAACTCCTCGAGCAGCTCCGGTCGCTCGGCCGTGAGCTCGGGCGGATCCCGACCTCCCGCGATCTCGACGAGCACCGGGGTCGAGTTCCGTCGACGTCGCTCGTGTGGAAGACCTTTGGGTCGCTCGCCGCGGCGTTGCACGAGGCAGGGTTCGATGTTCCCCTCGGCGAGGAGCGCCTCGAGCGAGCGCTAAATGAGGGTGCGGCACTGGCGTTGGTGCTCGGTCGCCTGCCACGGTTCACCGATTGGCGTGATGCGCGCGAGGCCGGAGCGACGTTGACGCTCACCGAGTGGCAGGTCTACCGCATGTTTGAGCCGCGACGTGGAGCATGGTCCGCGTTTCAATACCGCGTACGCGAACGGCTCCTCGAGCGCGGAGCGCGGGTCGAACGTGACGGGTCTGTCGCGCCGGGGGCCGTGGAGCCGTAACGACGGCTACGCAGGGCCAAATTTCACGCTAAACCGGCCGATGACCGCTTGTACCGAACCGGTACAAGCGATGCTGACCCAATCACACGAGACAGAACACGAGGCAGAACCCGAGCTGGCGCTCCTGCCGCCGCTTGGCGACACGGAGGAAGAGCATGACGACCTGGTCGCGGAGGCGTCGGAGACAGCCGACCCGCTGCTCGTGTACATCCGCCAGATCGGTGACGGGCCACTTCTGACCCGCGATGAAGAGCGCGAGCTCGCCCGGCGCAAAGACGCGGGTGATGAAGGCGCGAAGCGCCGCCTCATCGAGTGCAACCTCCGACTTGTGCTGTCGATCGCCAAGGCCTACACGCGTTCGGGTGTGCCGCTGCTCGATCTCGTGCAGGAAGGGAACCTTGGCCTGATTCGTGCCGTTGAGAAGTTCGACTACACGCTCGGGTACAAGCTCTCGACGTACGCGACCTGGTGGATCCGTCAAGCAATCGGGCGGGCGCTCGATGAGCAGAGCCGCACAATTCGGCTCCCGGCGCACATCTCGCTTGAGGTGCGTCGTGCGCAGACCGCGCGTCGCCGTCTCGGCCAACGGCTCGATCGGGAACCGACCGAGGCCGAGATCGCCGCAGAGGCCGGCATGGAACCGTCGCGCGTCAAGCACATCCTCGGGATCGTGTCTGATGCGATCTCACTCGATACGCCGATTGGTGACGACGGCGGGGCCGTCGCAGACACCGTCGAGGACACCTCGGGAATCAGTCCAGACGTCCAGACGCAGGAGCGGGCACGCGACAACGAGATCGCTGACGCTGTGAACTCGCTCGAGGCGCGGCTGAAGCTCGTGGTCGTACGACGGTTCGGTTTGGACGGTCAGGCACCCGAGACACTCGAACAAGTTGCAACGCGTTTGCAGGTGACGCGCGAGCGCGTGCGCCAGCTCGAGACACGTGCGTTGAAAGAGTTGCGGCGCCACAATCCCGCCCTGCAGCAGTATCTGCAGGTCTAGAGCACGCGCTCATTGCCTCGCTCGCTGTCGTCTGGGCATTTTCGAATGCACGCACGATAAGATGCGTTATGTCAAGTCGGAAGAGATGAAGTCTCTCCAATCGAGCAGCGCGCCTCCAACCTTTCACGAGAGCCCGTCTTCCGGCACTGGCTGCTTCTCGTATTGGGCACGTGTAGTGCCGACGGTGCTATCCGTGCTCGAGCCAAATACCAGCTGTTTGCTGCCTGTTTACCCCGGCGTAACACCTCGGCCTGGTTCTCCACCGATGAGGCTGCTTTGCACAGAGTTGTCCCCACCTGCGACGTTGATCTGTAACGAACCTGTGAAGGCTCTCGGCGGTGCGGTCGACCACTGATCCGTCGATTCGTGCGCAAATTGCACCAAAGCGGAACGGCCCCGCCCTTGCGATGAGCGTGTGCTCCCCCTACTCTCGTTCTTGCACCGAGGACGGAGCGCGAGTAGGTCGAATCCGAGCCCGAGGGCCGTACGCGGAAGCGGAAAGCCAGCAGGCACGGGGGACGAAAGCGCCACCGCCTCGGTGAATTTTTTTGGTCCGGCGGCTCTTTCGCACGAGCGCCTCGCGGCGGGTTATTCTTCCGCGGTATGGGTCGCTTCCGTCTCCCCGCTCTGGATCACGGCGTCGTGTCGTTCCTGTGGGCAGTCGCCCTTGGCGTCTACATCTGGTTGCTCGGGCTCGCGGTTGGTTTCGGTAAACCGACGTCCGTCATCCTCGCCGCCGTCTCCGGGTGCGCGATCTTTCTGTTCGTCCGCCTCTACGGCGAAGACGACTACCCGAACTGACGCCCGGCGGGCGCTTGAGCTCTAGTACGTGATCAACGCGTGCTGGTCGAGTCCGGCGAGCCGCTCACGGCCCCCGAGGAACGACAGCTCAATCACGTAACACGCACCAACGACGATGCCGCCGAGACGTTCCACAAGGCCGCAGATCGCCTCCACGGTGCCGCCCGTGGCAAGCACGTCGTCATGAATCACGACGCGTGCGCCGGCAGGGATCAGATCAGGATGGAGTTCGAGAGCGTTCTCGCCGTACTCCAGCGCGTACGTCGCGCTAATCGTCGTCGGCGGGAGCTTGCCTGGACGCCGTGCGGGAACAAACCCACACCCCGCCGCAGCGGCGACCGCAGGGCCGAGCAGAAAGCCGCGCGCTTCGGCGCCGAGAACAACATCCGGTGCCTTCGCACGAACCCACACAGCCAGGTCCTCGATCGACTGGCCTAGCGCAGCGGGATCAGCGAGCATTGGCGTGATGTCCTTGAAGCCCACGCCAGGCGTCGGAAAATCGGCAACTTCACGGATCTTCGTACGCAGGTCAATTCCACTCATCGGTTAGCCACATCCCTCACGTCGCGCCACAGGAGAAGCGATGTTAGTTCCTGCGCGAGCTCAGCGAGGGCTTGAAGGTCACGCACGGCTGAGGAACGACGATCGGCATTGCGAGAGGCGAGCGAAGGGGCAACGAGCTGTTCGAGCAGCGCCGACTCCCGATCGACTGCGGTCTTGAACGTCCGCAGGTGGCGTGCGTCGATGCCAAACCGCGTCAGCTGATGGCAGATCGCGGCGATATCGATGTCGCCGTCGGGATAGCGCTTGTCATTGCCAGTCCCCGCTGGTGAGAGCAGCCCGAAGTCCTCAAGGCTCTTCACGAACAACGGTTCCACCCCCGCGCGTGTCAGGAGTTCGTCGAGTGTGACGTGATCGACCTTGTCGGCAAGCCCGGCAGGCCGACGGCGCTTGCGCTCAGCGCCTCCCGGTGCTGCGAGTTCGTCGCGAATCACGCGGAGCGGCAGGAACTCGTCGCGCTGGAGCCGCAGGATCGTCTCAAGCCGATCAATGTCTTCGTCGCTAAAGAGCCGGTATCCCCCACGCGTACGCTCGGGCGTGATCAGCCCCTCGTCCTCGAGGAAGCGAATCTTCGAAATCGAGATGTCGGGGAACTCCGCGGTCAATCGACGAACGACCTCGCCGATGCGAACAAGTCCTGTGGCGCGTGCGCGCCCTCCAATGGTGGCATTCATGGTTTCGAGCTCTCCTACTGGGCGATGAACGTCAAGCGGTACTTGCCGATCTGAAGCTCATCCCCGTTGGTCAGCGGAACAGCGTCGATCCGCCGGCGATTAACAAACGTTCCATTGAGTGACGACTGATCTTCGACCGAGCAGGCACCACCGTTATTCACGACGACCGCGTGGTTGCGCGAAACCGTGACGTCGTCGAGAAAGACCTCACAGTCAGGTGAGCGCCCAATCCGGGTTCGCGCACTAACAAGTGCGAAGCTCTCCCCTGCCCGACCGCCGCCGGAGCGAACGACGAGAGCTGGCCCTTCGATGGCATCCGCGTCGTGCCCAGCAGCAGCATCGCGCAGCTCCTCGACGCTGAAGGTCAGCGTGGTCTCCACGAGCGGGTCGACAGCAATCAATGCCCCACAGCGGGCGCAATACCGAGCTGTCTCGGCGTTCTGAAACCCGCATTCGGTGCAGTAAACGGGCGTCACGTGCCCGGTGTTGCCTTGCCGGTGAGGATGTCGGTAAGCCGCTGTACGTCGACGTCCTCAAGCACACTGCGTCCGCCCGAGCTCTGGAGCCGTGCGACAAGCTCTGCGCGAAGGATGTCGATCTTTCCGTGCAAGATTCGACGCTGGAAGCTCACATCGCGTTCCTGCGCCTCAAGTTCGTCGATCAGTCGCTTCAGTTCGGCGTCCGAGAGGGAGCCGAGATCAGGAAGGGGTTCCACCGCTCCTGCCTTTCCTCGTTGTCGCTCTGGATTACACCCGACAGACGCTGAACCGTCAACCTCAAGTTGAGAATTGCCTCTGCGAGGTTCAGCTGAAGGTTGAGGTTAAGAGGTGACTTCGCGCCGTGCCTTTTGCACGTACTGGGCCAAGGCGACGACGGCGAGCGTGACGCCCCACCAGAAGATCCACAGTGGCCATGACGTGCCGGCGCCAGTGCACATGACGGCTGCGAGGCTTGCGTAGAGCACCCATGTGGCTGCCTTTCCTGCGAAGTTGACTTCGAACCGATAGCCCCGTCGCAGTGCAAATGGCGTCAGGCCAACAAGCACGACGTCACGGAGCGGGATCGCAAGCGCAAGCAACGGCAGACGGTCGGCGTGCCACAAGAGGATCACGGCTACCGCGATCAGCAGCCGGTCTGCCAGGGGGTCTGCGATCTTCCCGAACGCGGACTCCACATGCCAGCGTCGGGCGAGGAAGCCGTCGATCTGATCGGTGATGCCCGCCGCACCAAACACGGCCGCACCCCAAAGCGTGTGCCCGCCGTCAGCATGAGCGACGAGCACGGCGAAAACGGGCAGCACCGCGAGGCGCGCGAGCGTGAGCACGTTCGGGAGATGCGAGAGACCACGTGGCGCGCGCGACGACATCGCGTGCAGCATAGGCGTCCAGCCACGTTTCGCCGGGAGCCTTGAGCTGCGCTCACCGGAGCGTGGCTAGCGGCCGCGACGCCGAGATTTCGACGGGCCGTGGTACACCGATGTCCAGTACGACGTCCGCACGAGGTATGCGAACGCACTCGCGGCGCCGCGCATGCCGTAGGAGCCGTCGTAGCTCCCGTAGGCGGTTCCACCGGCGGTGAAGCCGGGGGCAGCGGGTTCGATCTGCGTCCCTTCCCCCCACTCGTTGTACGACGTGATCGTTATCCGGTCTGCGCCCGCGGCGATTGCCGCCTGCCACATCGAGTCGTAGGTCTTGCCTTGGTTGCGCAGCTTGACCTTCGCGTCACCCGCGCCCCGCAGCGCCTCGTACCCCGGGCCGACGGATGGAGCGCACACAAGTCGGAGAGCGTGCGCCTCGCTGCAATACCGTGCGAGAACAGCGCCCGTGTAGGTGACGATGTCGTAGGTGTAGATGCCGTCGAAGTGGCCGGCCGCAGCAAGTCCGGGCAGGCCGGTCTGGGCGAAGACGGTGACGCCCTGCCGATGCAGCGTGTCGAGTGCCGGTGCCCAATCGGCCGGGGCAAAGTCGAAGGCGCGGTAGATGTAAAAGGTGTGGATCCCGTAGCCACGCAGATACGCGATGTCGGCGACGACGCTCGACACGCTTCGGCCCGGATACGGCTCAATGTGAACCGCGACCGCGACCGAGTCGCGCGTTGCCGCGCTGACGATCAACGGAATGCGCTGATCCTCGGGTGATCCCTTCCCCCACCACGATGCAGATACCTCGTCGATGCCGGCGTCGCGGATCTGATCGAGCTGGTTCTGCACAACGTCCGCTGACGAGGAGCTGTAGGGGCCCCGCGACGGGTAATACCCCGCGGCGATGTCGTCTGGCGGCTGGTGACCGTTCTGGCCCCAATGCACCCACGCGCCTTCAACCGAGGGAACGCCGTACCAGGGGTAGTAAAAGATTGAAGCCACTCGCGACACCGCGCCGGGCGAGGCGGTGGCGGTTGGTGTGGCCATCAGGACCACGCCGATAAACAAGGCTTGGACGAGCCTACGCACGGGGGTGCCGAGATTCTCTCAGGCGCGGCGGATCTCTTCAATAGGAAGGTGCGGTCGAGACGGCCCGCGGGAAGGCCAGGATTTCATGTCTCGTGCAGGCTCCCTCACGCCCACCCGACAACCTCTAGCGCGTTGAGGCTCTCGCTACTCGCGCCACTTCACCGAACAACCGACGGGCGGGGTGTCGGCGGCCGGTGGGACGGTGCCGGCCAGCAGCGCGTCGAGCGCGTCTCGCAGAAAGTGGGTTCTCACGGTGTCTTCGTCCCGGCTGTCATCGATCGCGCCGTGGTAGCGCAGCGTTCGATCGTGATCGAAAACAAAGACTTCAGGCGTGCGTTCCGCACCGAGCGCCTTCGCAAGCTGCTGGTGCTCATCGTGGAGGTAGTCGAACGGAAACACTTCCGCGACAGCTCGCTCACACATTCGCTCGTAGGCGTCCTCAGGGTAGCGATCCGGATCATTCGAATTGACAGCGACGACGGCAACTCCGCGCGAGCTGTAATCGCTGGTGATCGCGGCGAGCCGCCCCTCCCACGCCAAGACGTACGGGCAGTGGTTGCATGACTGCACGAGAACGAGAATGGCGGCGTCCGCATAGTCACTGAGGACTCGTGTTGAGCCATCGACGCTGCGTAGTGCGAATGATGGTGCAGGGCTTCCGAGAGCGATGCTCATCGCAATGCCTCCTCGACTTGACGCCGGCTAGGGACAGGAGAGATCTTGCCTTCGGGTGTGCGATAGATGCGACAGGTGAGGGCCGGCCGGCCGTTGCTCCCGATTGGATCCACGTCATGCCCGTCGACGCGGATCGTTGGCGAGCCCGGAAATGCGAGCCGATGCGCATCGGCGTCTGACGTGACCTCAACAACTGACACGGGCTCGTCGATCTCAAGCGAACGCATGACGTCCTCCAACAACGCCAGCGCTTCGGGATGCGATGGGCACCCGTCCCAATAGAGCAGCTCGATCCGCACGGGCAAAGCGTAAGCATCCGGTGAAGCTTCATGCGCCATGCATCAGACGAGGAGTACCGTTCGAGGAGTGAGGCCACTGCTGCATCGGCTCTTCACCCGCACGACTCTTGTCGTTGGTCTCGCTGCGATCGTGTTCGCAGCGACCGCGGCTCTACGGTACGGCGCCTCCCCGTCGAGTGCCGATGACAACCCGGTGCTCGTTGGCAACGTGGGGCCAGATTTTGCGATATCGCTGAGCTATCCCGACGGCACGCCCGTCACTCAGCTCGCGCCGGGCGCCTACCAGATCAACGTCACCGATCTCGCGACGGTGCATAGCTTCCACATCGAGGGGCCGGGCGTGAGTCAGGCCACCGACATCAGTGGAACAGGGTCGTTCACCTGGAACCTCACGTTCACCGATGGCGGCTACGTCTTCCACTGCGACCAGCACTTCACCCTGTTTGGCACGTTCCAGGTCGGCACGGGTCAACCTCCGATTGTCTGGCCGCCCGTCGCGCCGATCGTTTCGATCCCAGTCGCACCGCCGCCCGTCACATCAGTCGCCGTCGGTTCCGCGGCGACCTCAACGGCCGCGTCGGGCTCAACCTCGCCATCGCAATCTCAAGGCACGCTCGTCGCGACCGTCGGCCCGACCAACGTGATGACCCTTACGCGTGCCGGTAAGCCCGTCGTGACGATCCCGGCAGGGGTCTACGCAATCACCGTTGTCGATCGGTCGAAGAAGCTCGATGCGACGGTTCGTACGATCACCACGCTCGCCGCGACGGCCCAGCTCACAAACGCCGGCTTCGTGGGCACAAAGAAAACGACGATTCGCTTCACACCCGGCCGGTGGAAGATCTACTCGACCACGAACGAAGCGTCAGTCGCCGTGTTCTTCCGCGTCTCCTGACGGCCGGCTAGCCGGCGGCTCGAGGCGTCTCCGCGCGCGAAACGCCGCTACAGCGTCTTCGTGGATGACGATCGGTGCCGGGTAATCGGGTGCGAGCAGCCCCGGGTTCAGGAGCTGGTTACCGGGAATGTGGCTGAGTTCGGGGACGTAGCGATGCACGTACGTGCCGTTCGGATCGAGCTTTTTCAGCTGCGCTGATGGGTTGAACATCCGGTTGGGGCGCGTGTCGACACCGGTTCCGGCGACCCACTGCCAGTTGCCGATGTTTTGAGCCAGATCGCCATCAAGCAGGTGGTCGAAGAAGTGCCGCGCACCTTCACGCCAGTCAATGCCGAGGTGTTTGACGAGGAACGAGGCGGTGACGAGTCGTGCGCGGTTGTGCATCCAACCCTCAGCGAGCAGTTGGCGCATCCCGGCGTCGACGAGTGGGTATCCGGTCATGCCCGCCTTCCATGCGGCATATGAATCAGGGTTGTCTTCCCAGATATCACCGCGTGGTCGTAGGTCGGTATCGACTGAGTGCGGGTTCGCCCAGAGGAGCTGGGCATAGAACTCCCTCCAGCAGAGCTGCCGTACGAAGGCGTCTCCCCCCTGCTCCCGCGCTCGGGCGATCAGCGCGGGCACCGACACGCATCCAAAGCGGATGTATGGCGAAAGCAGCGATGTGCCGTCGATCGAGAGGTCGTCGTGCCCGGACGCTCCGTACGCGCTCAGACCGTCTCTCAGAAAGGCGCGAACGCGGCGTATGCCCTCGTCCTCTCCACCAACGATCGTGCCCGACGCTGGTGCGGCGACGGGCGGTCGCGGCACAAACGCTTGTGGGAGGCGAATCTGTTCGGGAGTGGACGCGAGCGGTCGGATGGTCGTTCGCTCCCATGCACGGTGGTAGGCGCTGAAGACTTGGTAGTGCGTCCCGCCCGCCGGTGCCACGGCCCCCGCTGCGACAGCGAAGTGCGAATCAACGAGTCGCAGCCGGCGTTCGTTGGCGAGCTCGGCCTCACGACGGCTGGCGTACGGGGACACATCGCGGGCGCACACGACGTCTGCCCCTCCGAGCTCGGCGGCGACGCCCGCCACGGCTGCTGCTACCGGACCAACCGCCACATGGAGCGCCCCACCGAGCCGCCGGAGACCCTCATCGAGTCCAACAAGCGCCTCGTCCAGAAACTGTGACCGTGCGGATGAGCCACCGAGAGGCGGTCGCGTGAACGCCGGGTCCCGAACAAACAGCGGGACGACGCTGTCGTACTCCTCGCAGGCAAGCGCAAGCGCCGGATTGTCGTGGATGCGAAGGTCTCGGGTGAAAAGCACAACGGCGGTGCGCACCCGTCGAGTCTATGTCCGTGCCATGCGCCTGCGGCGCTGCAGCGCCGGCCCTTCTGCGAGGAACCATTGAGCGAGTGCGCCACAGAGCGCCAGCCCGGTAATCCCCGCGAGCGCGACGACGTAGTTACGTCCCGTCACATAGGGGACATAGCCATGTACGGCATGAAGGATGGGCTCGTGCCAGAGATAGACGCCATATGACACGACGCCAACCCACGCCAGCGGCCCGCGCCCAAGGAGGCGTTCGGTTGTGGCGCCACCGCCGACGATCCCAAGTACCACGATGGCGAGGCCAACGCCCGCAATTCCGTCGAACCACGTCGACGTCAGTGGACGCGTCGGCGCACCGACCAAGGCTGCGTCGAGCGCGATGATCGTCGCGCCGAGCAGCAGCATCGCGCGCGACCGCAGCGCGTCGTTTGATGTGATGAGCGAGGGCCACGCGGCAACGAGGAGTGCGATCACCATTCCCGCGCCGAACTGGTCGATCGATGACGGGAGTGCAAGGCGCCATCCGTGCGCTTCTGCTGCCAGGCTCCTGAACACCGGCGCAACGACGAATATGGGCGCGAGCGACACGATCGCGACAACAAGAGCTGTGCCGCTTGCATAGCGACGCGCGTTCCAGGCCACGAATGCGCCGATCACGGGAAGCGACAGATAGAAGGTCACCTCCACGTCAAGCGTCCAGGCGGGGCCAATCACGCCCCAATGACCACTGTAGATCTGAGCAAACGCGAGTGATGGCAGGAATCGCCCAAGCTCCAGGCCGTGTGTCGCGAGCGACCACACACATGGGATGAGTGCGATCGCCGCTGCAGCGGCGCCCACACGACGAGAACGTGGCGCGATGACGCCGTACGCGATCACGGGTGCACACACCAATAACGCCTGAAGGTGCTCGCGCTGCATCAGGACGACGACTGCGGCGAGGGCGAACCAGTAACCAGGAACGATGCGCAGCACTCGTGCTCGTGCGTAACGGCCGAGATGCGGCGCCGTGTCGCGCCGCCCGAGCGCGTACTCAGCCCAGGGCCGAAAGAGCAGAAACCCACTCAACACGAAGAACATTGTTAGCCCGAGCCAGAGACGCGACGCGACTGCGTCAAGGACGCGCTCACCGACCCCAGTTGCGGGAAGCCGTGTCCCGTATCGCCAGGTGTGGAACGCGACGACCGCCAACGCTGCGAGAGCGCGGACTCCATCGAGCGGACGTAACCATGCTGATTCCACCGAAAGGTCTCCTTGGTCGACCCATGGTGGCGCGGCCCCCCGCTCTCCGTGCTTCCGCGCACCAAGCGATTAGTTGCACGTGCGACGTTACTGCACGTAACGGCGCCGCACCAACTATTCGATGCCGAGAAGCTCGAGCGACGGGCGGTAGATTATCCCCTCCACCACGTCCGGATCAACGATCGGCATACCGGTTCCAAAGGCGGCTCCCGTGACAGATCGCAGCCCTTCGATCGTCTGGTGCGCGGTGAAGAACGGGAAGTCGGTCCCGAAGATCAGCTTGTGAGTGACGCGGTACTCGGACGCCTCAACGAGCGCCTGATAGAGCAGGTAGGGCCGCGAGACGAGCGCTGAGACGTCGGCATAGACATGTGGGTGCCGGCGGATCACGGCGATCGCCTCGCTTGTCCATGGATGGCCGATGTGCGCGATCACGATCGGGAGTCGTGGGAATCGGATCGCGATCTCATCGATCAGCACGGGACGGGCATACATAAGCGAACTCGCCCGCGAGAATGTCGTCCCTTGGTGGATGAGCATCGGCATCTCCAGCCGCTCGAGTGCGGCGCACACAGCGAGAAACGCTGGAGAGAGCGGATCGATGTTCTGGTAGATGGGCATCAACTTGCACCCGACAAGGCCCAGGTCTTGCCGCATCCGCTCAAGCTCCTCGATCGCGACCGTTGGGTTGTGGGGATCAACCGATCCAAACCCAACAAGGCGCGCCGGATCGCGTGCAACGTAGTCGGCCACGTACTCGTTCGGCACCACAAAACCTGCGGCGGGAGCGTTGAACGCAAGAACCACCGCCTTATCGACGCCATCTAGAGCGTCGCGGTAGTGCTCGTCGAGCGAACCACCGAGTACCGCGTCGGGCCACGCCTCACGTGCTTGCGACGCGAATGTCTCATTGATGTGCGCGGGGTACTCCCCGACGTGGGTGTGAACGTCAACGATCATCGAAGCTCCTCTAGAAACCCTCCGGTCGCCTGCGTACGATACGGCCCACGGTGGCCTGCAGGCCACCATCCCTGCCGATGAAGATCACCGAGGTCACTGCGCTCCCCATCTCTGTTGGGGGCAACTATGCCGCTCTGGCGAATGCCTACGAGTGGGCCGTGATCATCGTGCTCATCAAGACCGACGAGGGCCTCACCGGAATCGGAGAGGCGAGCCTCGCCGGGCAAGGACGTGGCGTACTCGGCATCCTCGACCATTTTGGGGAGATGCTCGTAGGGCAAGACCCCGACCGCATCGAGCATTGGTGGAGCGAGATGGTGCGCGGTACGTTCTGGTCAAACGGCCAGGTGATCATGAGCGCCGCAGCCGGCATCGACATGGCGCTGTGGGATCTCAAGGGCAAGGCACTCGGCGTGCCCGTCTGGAGTCTCCTTGGTGGGCCAACGCGTGAGAAGGTGCGTGTCTACGTGCATCTGAAGGGCCAGACTGCCGATGAGCTGATTGAGGATGCTCTTGCGCGCAAGGAGGCCGGTTACACCGCCCTTCGGTATGGCCCGATGGCCGCGTTCGAGCATGAGCCACTCACCCACTGGGATCCGCAGAAATCAATCCGCGAGACGATCAAGGGCACGGAGCGCATCCGCGAGGCCGTCGGCGAAGAGATTGACCTGCTGATCGATGCTCACACGATGTATACGCCGGCCGAAGCCGCCTATCTCGGACACGCGCTTGAGCCATTTCGCCTCTTCTTCTATGAGGATCCGATTCGTCCGCTCAACCCGAATTCGCTGAAGCTCGTTCGTGACAAGGTCAACCTGCCGATCGCGACCGGCGAACAGTTCGCCCACAAGTGGGAGTTCCAGCCGATCATCGAGCAGGAGCTCGTCGATTACCTCCGGATCGATCTTGTTCACGCCGGAGGCATCACGGAAGGCAAGAAGATCCTCGCCATGGGTGAAGCGCACGGTCAGCGTTCGGCTCTCCACCATGCGAGCTCGCCGGTGAACGGCGTCGCATGCCTTCATCTCGACCTGGCGATCCCGAACTTCGGTATCCAGGAGTGGATGGAGCTCGAGCCTCTCTACGAGCTCTTCCCCAACGCGCCGCGCGCGAATGCGGGCTACGTGACGCCCCTCTCTGGGCCAGGCTTCGGCCTCGAGTTTGACGAAGCAGAGGCACGCAAGCGGCCATCTCGCGACGCCAGACTGCCACAGCGATACTGGCTCGACGGCGCGCACGCCGACTACTAGTCGCAACCCGGCGAATCGCGGACCCATTTCGGTCCCCAGTGCCCTATTGACGAGTCATAGGGCGCCCTCTATAAATGGTGCTGACAGTCGCGCTTCGCGCGGCTGTTATGTGTGTTTCCAAAGAGCGGTCCTCGACGAAGAGGCTCTACCTCGACGCTGAGGACACCGTCTCTCCAGATGGAGGAGGGAATAGATGGCAAGTACGTTGCGGATCAAGGTGAATGGGGTGTCGCACTCGGTGACGGCAACCCAGGACACACCGCTTCTTTATGTCCTGCACAACGAGCTGCATCTGCACGGCCCGCGCTTCGGCTGCGGTCTTGCTCAGTGCGGTGCGTGTTCGGTTCTGCTTGACGGCAAGGAGATCCGGTCGTGTGTTACGCCGGTCGCCGCTGTCGCGGGCAAGAACATCAC
>CAEZXP010000009.1_pt1 | contig 52503 bp, 47 predicted proteins | sample 7265271 | NCBI WGS metagenome assembly CAEZXP01 (sample SAMEA6813909, study PRJEB35770) | uncultured Actinomycetes bacterium | biome: Freshwater; feature: Freshwater reservoir; material: water | place: Czech Republic | collected 2016-11-09 | depth 0.5m m
AGCCGCTGCCGAACCATTCGCTGTTCTCTCTTTCAGTCGGGGGAAACAAAAAGTGGGTGTGCGCCAAACGCGCATCACCCACAATGCAACCCCCCGGTTGGAACCCAACAGGGACCCCGGTAGGAATACGGACTGTGTCCATCCCCGATTCGGATGACGGTTGTCGCGCTGGATCCGGCCGCAGACCGCGCCGTTAAGTACGATTGCCCGCGATGTCGACCTCAGTCGTCACCGGCGGCGCCGGATTCCTCGGCTCGCACCTCTGCGATTACCTCGTCGCCCAGGGTCATCGCGTCATCTGCGTCGACAATCTTGAGACGGGGTCGCTCGAAAACATCGAGCACCTGAAGGGCCCGGAGTTCTCGTTCGTCTACCAGGACGTCGTCGACGGCATCTGGATCGACGAGCCGGTCGATTACGTCTTCCACCTCGCAAGCCCCGCGAGCCCGATCGACTACCTGCGCCTGCCGCTCCAGACCTTGAAGGTCGGCTCGCACGGCACCGCGAACGCGCTCGGCCTCGCCAAGTGGAAGCGCGCGCGGTTCCTGATCAGCTCAACGAGTGAGGTCTACGGCGACCCGCAGGTGCACCCGCAGCCCGAGACCTACTGGGGCAACGTCAACCCGATCGGCCCGCGCGGCGTCTACGACGAGGCGAAGCGGTACGCCGAGGCGCTGACCATGGCCTACCACAAGCAGCAGGGCGTCAATACGGCGATCGCGCGCATCTTCAACACGTACGGCCCGCGGATGCGCAAGAACGATGGTCGCGCATCGGTCACCTTCCTCAATCAGGCGATCGAAGGCAAGCCGCTGACCGTGTTCGGTGATGGGTCGCAGACACGATCGATGTGTTACGTCGACGACCTGATCCGAGGCCTTTACCTGCTTGCGACATCAGACGAGCATCTGCCTGTCAACATCGGCAATCCCGGCCACGAGCTCACGATGAAGGAGCTCGCCGAGGCATGCATTCGCGTTGCTGGCTCCTCAAGCACGATCGTGTACGAGGCGCTGCCGACCGACGATCCGCTCGTCCGTCGTCCAGATATCACCCGGGCTCGGGCGATTCTCGGCTGGGAGCCGGAGATCGACCTTGACGAGGGTCTGCGCCGCTGGATGCGCTCCCTCGGTCACACCCCGGTCGGCTAGAACCTCTTAGGCAGCGATCGCGGCTGCAGGAACCGGAAGCGGTAGTCCCGCTTCGGTCAGTAGCTCGCGGTACAGGGCGTCGACATCGTCAACGAGGCGGGAGACGCGATATCGCGGAACCACTCGCTCTCGGCCTGCCGCCCCCATGGTCGCGCGGAGCGCGGGGTCTCGGGCGAGGCGCTCGAGAGCAGACGCGAGCGCCTCGGTGTCGCCAACCGGGCAGAGAATGCCGTCGACGCCATCCGAAACCACGTCCTCAACCCCGCCGACGCGCGTCGCGACAACCGGGCGTTCGGCAGCGAGCGCCTCGATCGCTACCACTGGGGTGCCTTCGTTCCCTGACGGGAGGAGAAGCGCATCGATGAACGCGTAGTAGGCGGAGACGTCGCGCTGATACCCGATGAAGAACGTGTCGCGGGCGATTCCCAGCTCGTGCGCGATCTGTTCTGCCTGCAGGCGGTCGGGGCCGTCACCGACAAGGCAGAGGCGCGCGTCGACGCCTCGTGCCCGCAGCGAGCGGAACGCTTCAAGGACGTCGGGGACACGCTTGATGCCGGTCATTCGTCCGATCCACCCGACGACAAAGACATGGTCGGGCACGCCGAGGAGTGTGCGCAGTTCGGCGCGTCGGTTTGAGGTGCCCGCACGCTGCTCAAGGTCGATGCCAAGCCGGATGACGCTGAACTTCTCGGCCGGCGCGACACCAAGTTCGACGAGGTCGTCACGAACCTCGGGGCTCACCGCGACGAGCCGCGTGGTGTGCTCGGCCATCTCATGCTCGAGCTTGCGGTAGAAGGCTGTGGTGGCAGGATTGAAGTACCCGCGCAGCACGTGGCCGTGGAACGTATGAACGATGATCGGTGGCTTCGCGCTGCCTGCGAGCTGCGCTGCGACTCGGCCGACCGTTCCCGCCTTTGCGGTGTGCGTGTGGAGGATGTGCGGCCGGAACGTGCGGATCAGCTTCACGAGTCGCGCCACCGTCAGTGGGTCGTAGAGCGGTGAGACGTCTCGATGCATTTGCGGCACGGTCTCGATCCGGACGCCGAGCTCCTCGGCCACAAACGACATCGAGCTTTCGCCGTGAGCGAGCGAGCCAGCGACGAGCGTTGTGTCGTAGCCGCGGGTCTGAAGCCCTTCGGTGAGGTAGGACACATGGAGTGCCGGGCCGCCCATGTTTAGGCGAGCGATGACCCGCATCACGCGGATCGGTTCAGTCACCGAACGCCTCGACCGTCCTACGAAGCCCTTCTTCGAGGCCGACACCGGGCTCGTACCCAAGGAGCTCGCGTGCTGCTGAGATGTCGGCCCACGAGTCGCGGATGTCGCCGGTGCGCGGCGCCACCTTCGTTTTCGCGACGGGCTTTCCAAGGATCGCGCCGATCGTGTCGGCGAGCTCGTCGACACTCGCTGGGGATGCAGCAGCAACGTTGATGATGCGACCGTTCGCCTGCGGAGCGTGGGCCGCGCGGATCGTTGCGTCGACGACGTTGTCGACGTAGGTGAAGTCACGCGACTGGCCTCCGTCGCCGAAGATCGTGATCGGCTCACCTTTCGAGATCGCCGAGATGAAGAGCGGTACGACAGCGGCGTACTGCGAGAACGGGCTCTGGAACGGCCCGAAGACGTTGAAGTAGCGTAGGACGACCGACTCGAAGCTGTCGTACACACGGCTGAAGCTGATGCAATACCGCTCCGCCGCAAGTTTCGCGACCGCGTAGGGCGAGATCGGGTCGGGCGGCTGGTCTTCAGTACGCGGCAGTGAGCCGGTGGCGCCGTAGATCGACGACGATGACGAGAAGACGACGCGCCGGACGCCCTGGTCGCGTGCAGCGAGCAGTGTGTTCAGCGTTCCCTCGACGTTGACGGCGTTCGAGGTCAATGGGTCGCCGACCGATCGCGGAACCGAGCCGAGGGCGCCAAGGTGGTACACCGTGTCGACGCCGCGAGCCGCGTGGTGGACGCGCTCGTAGCTTCGGAGCTCTCCTTCCACGATCTCGACATCGAGGCCTGTGAGGTTTGCGCGGTTGCCGGTCGAAAAGTTGTCGAGTACGCGCACTTCGTCGCCGCGCGCGAGCAAGGCGCGCACGACGTTTGTGCCGATGAAGCCGGCACCGCCGGTGACGAGAACTTTGGTCATCGAGTAGCGGTCACGTGGAAGTTGAGGAAGAGCGAACCGGGCACTGGTTCCCGCAGATTCGCAGATCGGGCATCGAGGGCAGCGCACGTACGGTTCAGCAGGTTGATCGCGAGTCCTCCCGCCCGCCGCATCCGCAGCTTGGCGAAGACGAGATCAAGGTAGGTCGCAATGAGCGATCCAATGCAGGCGGCCGTGCCCGCGCCCGGGAGCACCTCGACGGTGCTCCATGCCCCGTTCTCTGTGACGACGCGCTCAAGCCCGGTGTGTGTCCAGCGCCAATAGTCCGGATACGCACCGCGCATGCCGTGGTAGACCGCTGTGCCGTGCGTTGCAAGCAGCAGTCGCCCGCCGGGTTTCATCACGCGATGGAGCTCGCTGATTGCCCGTGCCGGGTCGTCGACGTGTTCAAGCACCTGCAGGCAGATCACGACATCGAACGAGGCGTCTTCGGCCGGGATGCGTTCGACGACACCGTGCAGGTCGGCGTGGGGGTTCTCTGCGAGATCGAGGCCGACGTACTCGCGGACACCGTCGAAGAACGGCAGGTAGGGCTTTTCACCACAGCCAACATCGAGCACACGGAGACCCGTCGCGCGTGCACCTTCAGCCTGCATCCATGTCGAGAGCGGGGCGCGAAGCGCCCAGTTTGGGAGCGACTTTGAGGGCGAGCGCTTGTCTTCGCCTGGCCACGCGTGCTTGTCCGATCGTGATCTCACGAGCAACAGCCTCTCATGCGAGCCCTCGTCGGGCGACAGCAGCGAGCCCGAGGCCAAGCCAGGTCACCGCTTCGAGGGGTACTCCGGCAACGATGCCGATCGCGTTCCAGGTGCCAGCTGCGACGACGATGATGCCCGCGGCCGCGGCAACAAGAAACGTGTCGGGGCCTGCGCGCCATGCGAGTGAGAGGCCGATGCCAAACACGGTAAGGAGCAGCGCGAGCCCGATGATCCCCGTGTCTGCCAACGCCTGCACCCAGAAGTTTTGGACTCCCCACGGATGCTCGGCGGAGGGGTAGGCCTGATCGGGCTGGCCGGGGTAGCGCTTCTTCGCGTCTGCGAGGTAGGGCTGGTAGCGGTTCGACGAGCGCTCAAAGCCAACGCCAAGGATCGGGTGATCCCACCAGATGCGAACGCCGATGTAGCCGAGCATCGTGCGCTGCGACCCGGTCTGCACGTCTGACGACGTGTCGGCAGGGGCCGGTTTGATTCCGAGGAACGCGAGGAAGTGCGTCAGGTCGTAGCTGCGAAGTGCGAGAACGCCAAAGCCGGTCACGATCGTGAGTGCCCAGATCGCGACCGTACGGCGGGCTGTGAGCGTGCTTGCCCGTCGGCCGAGGAGGCAGATCACGGCGGCCGCAGCAATCACCCCGGAGTATTCGAAGATCGATGCCGCGAGCATCGACCCGATCGACCCCGCGGCGAGGGCGGCCAGGAAGAGGCGGCCGCCGCGGTTTGTTGCAAGCGCGGCGAGCCCGATCGCGAGCGCCATGCCAGACAGCGCTGCGAAGTCGTGGATCCCGAGGAACGACACCTCACGTTGGCCGGGGCGCTTGCCTTCGAACTCCACAACAACTCCCGCGAACTGGAGGACGCCCCAGGCGGTCGCGGCGACGGCCCACGCGATCACACCCACGAGGAAGATGTCGAGGTCGCGGCGGCGCCGAAGGATCAGCGCGGCTGCCGGAGCGAGGAGCGCGTACTCGATCACTTTGAGATCAGTAACGAGGTGTGTCGAGAACGCTTCGAACGGTCGCCAGAAACAGGTGAGCGTCCAGTAGGAGAGGAGGGCCGCTGTCGCGATCCACAGCGGGCGACCCGCGCGCAGGCCACCGAGGCCGTGTCGGCGCGCTGCGATCAGGCCGGCGAGCACCGCGGCCGCTGCGGCGATGTCGGAGCCGTACACATCGAGCGGACCCACCGACGCATGTGCCTGGTAGCGCACATGGAGAAAGAGCAGAGGGATCGCAGCTGCAAGGACGAGCGCAGGAACGTCCTCGGAACGCAGACGGACTTTCAAGAGAACGAATATACTCGGCCGACCGATGCCTTCCCGCGTGCTCTGGCGACGCTCGGCGACGGCGTTCTCTGTCTATGGGTCAACAGCCCTGGGCTTTCTCGCGACGATCGTTGCCGCCCGTGAGCTTTCAACCGGCGATTTCGCACGGTTTGCGCTCGTCTTCGGGGCGACGACGCTCCTGCAGCTGTTCGTCGACCTGACGATCGACGAGGTCGTCGTGAAGTACGGCAATCGATATGCCGCGACACAAGATTGGGGTCGGTTTCACCGGCTGATCCGCATCGGCTTCCTGATCAAGATGATCGGTGGCGCGGCGGGAACATTGGCTGTGATCGCCGCAGCCGCACTTTCGCCCTGGCTTTGGCAGACCGGCGGGATCGTTGGTGCGCTGCTGATCGCCTCGCTGATTCCGCTGATTCAGCAGCCTGAAGGGATGGCCGGGGCGCTGCTGCTTCTGCGCAGCCGCTACGACCTCCGTGGCGCGATGCTGTTTTGGGCGATGGCCTTGCGGTTCGTCGCAATCGTGATTGCGGCACCGCACGGGCTCCTCCCGGTGTTCGTTGGGATCGTTGTTGCGCAGGCGATCTCGACGGTGTCGGTTGTTGCGGTGGGCTGGGTGGCCTTCCGGCGGTTCCCACGGGCGCCAGCGAAACAGCTTGGTGACGATCGGCCCGCGATCCGTTCGTTCGCGATCCAATCGTCGCTTGCTTCGGGATTGACGTCGCTGCGGACATCGCTACCGACTGTCCTCGTAGGCGTTGTCGCCGCGGGGGCCCAGGTCGGCAACTTCCGTATCGCCCAGGCGCCACAGACGGCGTTCCAATCGCTTTCGGCGCCTGCCCGGCTTGTGCTGCTCGCAGAGCAGACGCGCGACATCGAGCATGGTCGACCCGATCGTGCCTTCAGCCTGTTGCGTCGCTACATCGTCGGGACAACGCTCTTCTCGTTGGTGGTGACGCCGCCGCTCTGGATCTTCATGCCGGGGATTCTCCGGTTCGTCTACAGCGGGAAGTGGGCTGCGGCGGCGAATCCGTGTCGTGTGATGGTGCTCGTTGCGTGTGTGCAGCTGATCTTCGCGTGGACGAAGACGTTTCCGGTGTCGATCGGACGGCCTGGGCTCCGTCTTGCCGGTCAGGCCGTTGAGATCGCAGTGCTCGTGCCGGCGCTGCTCGCGCTCACCGTCGTGTGGGGTGCGACCGGGGCTGCAATCGGTGCGCTGATCTCGTCGCTTGCGCTTGCGGGCTTCTGGATCGTGTGGATTGGCCGTATCCGTCGCGGAACGCTTTCTCGAAGCGAGGCGGTCGCATGAAGGTGCTCGTTGTCTCGGGCATCTGGCCGCCTGACGTGGGCGGGCCCGCGTCGCATGCGCCGGAGGTCTCGGCGTTCCTGCGCAGCCGTGGCCATGAGGTTCGTGCGGTGATCACCGCCGCTGGGCCGCCCGCTCCTGAGGCGTATCCGGTTGCGTGGGTGAGTCGCGCGTTGCCGCCGGGCGTGCGCCATGCGGAGGCGATGCGCCGCATCATCGAAGGCGCTCGGTTCGCCGACGTCGTCTACTCGACTGGCATGTTCGGGCGATCGTCGCTTGGGTGTGTTGCGGCCCGGCGCCCTCTGGTCGTGAAGTTGACCGCCGACCCTGCCTACGAGCGCGCGCGTCGTTGGCGGCTCTGGGGCGGCTCGCTTGAGGACTTCCAAGATCACCCGTCGGTGTCGTCGCTGCCGCTTCGCATCAGCCGTGATTTCGATGCGAAGCACGCCGCGCATGTGGTGACACCGTCGAGCTACCTCCGTGAGCTCGCGATCGGTTGGGGGGTTGCGCCCGAGCATGCGACCGTGCTGCCAAATCCGGCGCCGCCGCTGCCGAAGCTTCGTCCGCGCGAGGAGATTCGTGCGGAGCTTGGATTCGACGGGCCGACGCTCGTATTCGCCGGACGGCTCACAGCGCAGAAGTCACTCGACATTGGAATTGCAGCTGCGAAGAAGGCAGGGCTTCCGCTCGTGATCGCTGGTGACGGGCCAGACCGTGCCGCGCTTGAGGCGCTTGGGTATGCGCGGTTTCTGGGTCCGCTTACCCGACAGAACGTTTTGGAGCTCTTCCTTGCGGGTGACGCGTCGCTGCTCTCGTCGTCGTGGGAGAACTTCCCGCACACGGTGGTGGAAGCGCTCGCTGTCGGCACGCCGATGATTGCGACCGACACGGGTGGCGTTGCCGAGGTCGTGAGCGACGGCGTGAATGGGCTGATCGTTCCTCCCGGTGACATTGATGCGTTGGCAGCAGCAATCACCCGGTTCTTCACCGACGATGCCCTAGCGGCGCGGCTGCGTGAGGCGGCCGTTGCCTCGGTTGCCGACTACGCGGCAGAGCGCGTGTACGGGCGCCTCGAGGAGATCCTGCTCGAGGCAGCGCGATGAGCGAGGTGCTGCGCCCACGGGTGCTCTTCGTCGGCCGAACGCGCTACACACTCCCCCTCGGCGAGAGCATCGCGCGTAAGTGGGATGCTCTCGCGAACGAACTCGACCTCCGGGTGGTGGCGAGCGCCGTTCCTGGCGGATCGGCCGCGAGCGATCCCCGCTTCGTTCTCGTTCCCGCGCGCCCGCTTGACGGCCCGCGCTTCTACGCCGGTCTGCCGATGCGGCTGGCGCGGGAGCTCCGCCTGTTCAAGCCAGACGTTGTGATCGCAGAGAGCCCATACGAGGGAGTGGCCGCCGAGCTCGCGCGTCGCCTCACCCGCTCACAGGCGAAGCTGATCGTTGAGGTGCACGGTGACTGGCGCGTGTCGACCCGGCTCTACGGGTCGCCCGCGCGTCGGCTCCTCGGGCCGCTCGGCGATCGCCTTGCCCGGTTCGCGGTGCGGTCGGCCGACGGCACGCGCGCTGTCGGTGCGGTGATGGCAGACGTGATTCGTGGTGCTGGTCGTGAGCCGTCGGCCGTGTTCACAACGTTCTCGGATCTTGGTGCCTTTACTGGCCAGACGGTGCCGGTGCCCGAAGCGCCGCGTGCGCTGTTTGTTGGTGTGCTCGAGCGCTACAAGAACGTCTCGGGACTCGCGGCAGCCTGGCGCCTTGTGAGCGAGCGACTTCCTGAGGCGACGCTCCACCTTGTGGGCAACGGAACCGACACGGACGTCGCCGAAGGACTCATGCGCGAGGGTGTGCAGTGGGATCGGCGACTGACCGCCGCTGAGGTCGCAACAGCCCTTGACGAAGCACGTGTGTTGCTTCTCCCCTCCGCGTCCGAGGGGCTCCCTCGGGTGGCGATGGAAGCGTTCCTGCGCGGCCGGGCGGTGATCGGCAGCGCTGCTGGCGGGATTCCCGACATCATCGAGCACAACGTCAACGGGCTGCTCGTTCCCTACGGCGACGTTGAGGCGCTCGCGGATGCGATCGTCGCGGTGCTCTCCGACCACGATCTTGCCGTGTCGCTTGGGCAGGGAGCTCTGGCGTCGTCGTCGCAATGGAACCGGACGCCTGCCGAGTACGCGCGCAAGGTGCGCGAGCTCGTCGATGGCGTTCTTGCTGGCAGATGAAGCCGAGGCTGCTGCTCGTCTCACGAACGCGGTACGCGATACCGCTTTCGCCGAGTCTCGCGCGAAAGTTCGAGGCGCTTGGCGAGCGGTTCACCGTTCGTGTTCTTGCGACCGCGGCCGACGGGACTGCGCTCGACGACGGGGTGTTCCATCTGCTCCCTCGAGCGTCTCGTCTTGACGGGCCACTGTTCTGGCTACGGCTCCCCGGTCGGCTGCGCCGGATTGTGCGCGCATTCGATCCGGCCGTGATCGTGACGCAGAGCCCGTACGAAGCGGCATTCGCGGCGATCGCCCGGACAGGTGTTCCTGTGGTTGTCGAGCTGCATGGCGATTGGCGGACTGCAACGCGCCTCTATGGATCACCAACCCGGAAGCTGCTCTCGCCGCTCGCAGATGCGGTCGCCGCCTTCGGGTTGCGCCGCGCTGCGGCGGTGCGAACCGTGTCGCCCTACACCTCGGGTCTGCTCCGCGAACTCGGTGTCGAACCGGCCGGTGAGTTTGCCGCGTTCATGGATCTCGAGCTCTTTCTCGACCGCCCGACCGTGCCGCTTCCCGCCGAGCCGCGAGCGCTGTTTGTCGGCGTTCTTGAGCTCTACAAGAACATCGACGGTCTCGTCGAGATCTGGCGGCGCGTGGCAGCCGAGGTACCCGACGCGACGCTCCGGATCGTCGGGCGCGGATCACAGCGCCCGCTCGTTGAACAGCTCGTTGCCGAATCCGGTGGGCGCGTGACGTGGGACGAGCGATTGACGCAAGGTGAGGTCGCCCGAGCGCTCGACGACGCAACGTGTCTCGTGCTCCCGTCGCGATCCGAAGGCATGGGTCGTGTCCTGATCGAAGCGTTCGCGCGCGCCCGACCTGCCGTCGCGATGCGCGTGGGTGGCATCCGCGATGTTGTGACCGACGATGTCTCGGGTCTCCTCCGAGCCGACGATGCCGGACTCGCCGAGGCGCTCGCAGCCGTCCTATCCGATCGCGCGTTGGCCGAACGCCTTGCAGCAGGCGCTCACAGCGCGATCGGAGGCTGGATCGCGACACCCGAGGAGTTCGCTGACCGGCTTTTCGATCTCGTCAAGCCCTACACTGGAGAGCAATGACCGCGCAACAGGCCAAGCAGATCGTCAAGAACGCGCTCTACCGCACGATCGGCGAGAGTTCGTCTCTCCTTGGTCTCGGTCCGAACGGCGACACCACGTTGCGGGTGCTGATGTACCACAAGGTCAACGACATTCCAGACAATCCGACGACGGTTCCCGTTGGTCGTTTCGACGAGCAGCTGGCTCAAGTGAAGGAGCTCGGCTACACGGTTGTCGGTCTCGACGCGGTGCTCGATCACTACTCGCTCGGCAAGCCGCTTCCTGATCGCGCAGTTCTGATCACCTTCGACGACGGCTATCGCGACACGCTCGAGAACGCGATGCCGGTGCTGCAGAAGTACGGCTTCCCTGCAGTGATCTTCGTGCCAGTCGCGTACATGGACGACGAGACACCGCTGCCACACGAGCTTCGGCTCGCTGAGCGCGGCGTGCGCAATCCAACGCTCGACTGGGGCCTTGTGCGGGAACTCGACGCCGGTGGTGTGCGTGTTGAGTCGCATGGCATCGGCCACCGGCCGCTTGCCGAGGTGGCGCTCGACGAGGCTGTGCGCGAGATCGCCGTGTCAAAGCTGAAGCTGGAGGAAAAGCTCGAGCGACCAGTGCGGGCGTACGCATACGTGAAGGGCTCGGAAGCGCACTTCCATCCTGTGCACGAAAGCCTGCTGCTGCAGGCGGGATACGAGGTCGCGTTCACGTCGATCTCGCGGGCAAACGGCGCGGGCGCGAACCCGTTTCGGATCGGCCGCTACAACGTCGAGCCGTATCCGTCGCGCACCTTCGAGCTCGTTCTTTCTGGCGCCTGTGACCTGATCGCGCTGAAAGACACCGTTGCGGGTACGCACGCACGCCGCGTCTTCAACCAGGCACTCGGCACCGCGACACGGTGAAGATCGTCGAGTACGACCCGTCTCGGCGGGGCGAGCTCGCAGATCTCCTCGCCCGCGTGTGGGGCGGCCAACCTGACCCTGAGACGCTCACCTGGTTCTACGAGCGTTCTCCCGTAGGCCCGGCGTCGGTCATGCTCGCGGAAGAGGATGGCATCGTCGTCGGGACAGTTGGGTTTGTCTTTGCTGTTGCTGAGCTCGCAGGCCGAGAGCAAGAGATCGCCTTCGCGGTCAACCTCGCAACGGATCCGGCATACGAGCGGCGCGGAATCTTTCGCGCCTTGCAGGCCGCGAATGAAGAGCGCGTCGCCGCGCTTGGCATCGAGATGATCTTCACCGTTCCCACAGCCGCGTCGACGCCGGTGCTCGTCGACGTGCTCGGGTGGCAGCGGCTTGCGCCGTTGCGTGTGTGGGCGCGGCCAGGGGCACTACGGCGGTCGAGTCGAGCTGTTGTCGCCCGCTTCGGTGAGCGCCCCGACCGGCAGCTTCAGGGCCGTGACCGTCTGATGCGTGACGACGCCTGGTTGAACTGGCGCTTCGCTGATGGGCCGCGGCACTACACGCTCGTTGAAGGAGACGGCGGCTACGGCGTGGCCGGCTCGCGCGGCGCGATGGGCTTCATCGCAGCGGCCGAGTCCTCAGCGCTTCGCGACACAATCAGGGCCTCGTCGGGACGCGTACTGGCGGCGGCGCCTCCAGCATGGGAGCGGCGGTCGTATGCAGCAGCAGGGTTCGTCCCAACGACGCGTCGTTTCACGGTGCTCGGGAAGAGCATCAGCGGATCGACGCTCGTGGCGCCACACTTCGACCTCGGAGACCTCGACTTCCTGTGACGCGCAACACCCTGATCTTTGTCACCCAGCAGGTCGATCCTGAGCATCCGGTGCTCGCCGCCACTGTCCCGAAGCTCCGTGCGCTGGCCGAACGTTTCGATGAGGTTGTGGTGCTTGCCGACGGTGCGGTGGCAGGCGTGCTGCCAAGCAACTGTCGTGTGCACACCTATGGAACGGCGTCCCGGCTTGGGCGGGGTGCGCGCTATACGAGCGCACTCGCCTCAGAGCTGCGCCGGCGCCCAGCGGGGGTGTTGGTGCACATGACACCCCTGCAAGCGATTCTCGCCGCCCCTCTCACGCGCGTCGCGCGCGTCCCGCTCCTTCTGTGGTTCACGCACTGGAAGCCCTCACGAACGCTTACAGCGGCTGAACGTCTGGTAGACACGGTGTTGACCGTCGATCGGCGCTCGTTCCCGCTCGACTCGACGAAGGTGCAGCCGATCGGTCACGGCATCGACCTCTCGGCCTTTCCGTGCGGCCGACGCGAGCCCGTTTCGCGACTGCGGGTGATTGCGCTTGGGCGAACGTCGCCCGCAAAGGGGTTGGAGACGATCGTCCGTGCGGCCGCCCTCGCAGACGTCGATTTGGAGCTTCGCGGGCCGTCGCTCACCGACGAAGAGCGAGCAGAACGCGCACGACTTACCTCGCTTGGAGCAAGATTCGAGGAGCCGGTGACGTATTCAGAGGTTCCGGAACTGCTGCTTGGGAAGGATGTGTTCGTGAACAACATGCGAGAAGGAGCACTCGACAAGGTGGTCTACGAGGCTGCGGCGACCTGCATGCCTGTTCTCGCATCGAACAGCGGCTTCGACGACATTCTCCCAACGACTCTCCGGTTTCCCCGTGAAGACGCTGAAGTGTTGGCTGCCCGGCTTCGCGAGCTTGCCGTTGCCGACCGCAACGCGCTCGGCCGGTCGCTCCGTGACGCCGTCGAGGAACGCCATTCACTGGAACACTGGGCCGATGAGGTTTTTGCCGCGGTGACCGCATGATCGTTCTCCACGTCCAGAAGGTGTCTGGCATCTCCGGCTCCGAGGCCCATCTCCTTCAGCTGCTGCCTGATCTCAAGCGACGCGGGTGGGACATCCGGTTCTTGATGCTCCACGAGAACGAGCCTGGCGCCTGGGAGTTCGCGCGCGAGCTCGAAGCTGGGGGCGTGCCCGTCGATGACGTCTCGATGCGTACAGACGTCGACCCGTCGACGTTCTTCAAGGTGCTCGCCTACTTGCTCGAGACGCGGCCGACGATCCTCCATACGCATCTCGTGCACGCTGATGCCTATCTCCAGACGGCGGGTCTGCTCGCCGGAATCCCGATCCGCCTTTCGACCAAGCACGGCTTCAACGAGTTCCGCGAAGGTCGGGTGTTCGCGCTTGGCGACCGGACGATCGGCGCGCTCGCGCACCGGCAAATCGCCATCTCGCGTGGCCTCGCCCGCTACCTGGCAATGACCGAGGGGTTCTCGGAGCCTGACTTCGAGATCGTCCACTACGGGATCCAGGCGGGCAACGAGCCAAAGCCGTACGCCGATGATGTTCCGCGATTCCTGTGCATCGGTCGTCTGATCCCGATCAAGGGTCACGTTGTGCTGCTTCGCGCGTTCCGCAAGGTGCTCGACGATGTGCCAAATGCCAAGCTCGACATTGCTGGGCGCGGCGTGCTTGAGCACGGACTCAAAGATCTTGCGCGTGAACTCGAGCTACAGGACTCCGTCACGTTCCTTGGGCATGTGACACCGGTGCAATCGGCGATCGAGCAGTCGCTCGCCGTCGTCGTCCCATCGCTCGGCGAAGGGTTCGGCATGGTTGCGCTTGAGGCGATGGAGCGGGCACGCCCCGTGATCGCGGCGGCAATCGGTGGTCTCGAAGACATCGTTCGCGAAGGCGAGACAGGGCTGCTCGTGCCGCCCGGTGAGGCCGACCCGCTTGCGAAGGCGATGGTCGCTCTGGCGAAGGATCCGGCTCGTGCCGCGGCGATGGGTGTGGCAGCGCGTGCACGTGCAATCGAGCGCTTTCCAGAAGACCGGTGCACGGAGCGCACCCAAGAGGTCTATCGCTACTGGCTTGACGTTCGCTTGAACGGTCGCTCGAGCGGCGTTCTTGAGAGTGCGACGACTGCGAGTAGCGCGAGCACCCAGTCCCACGACACGCGGTAGCGCGTCGTTCCAGCGAAGACCCAGCCTTCTGCCGTCTCGAAGATGATGAAGAGCAGGGACAGGATCCGTAGCGGGAGCGGCACGAAGAACAGTCCCACGATCGCGAGCAGGTAGAGCGGCAGCACGTACACCGGCTCGATCCACGTCCGGATCGTGTCGAGCGCACCGCCCTGACCATTGCGACCTTCATCAAGGCCGACGCGTGGATCCCAGATCATCCGCGTCGCCTGCGCCGCGAGCTTGGCCTTCTCGCCCGGATGCTCCCGCCAGAAGGTGAAGACAAGCTTCGTGTACGACGACTGTTGGGCGCACTCGTCGACGTGAACCTTCTCGCCGGTCTGGTCGTAGGTCGTGCCGGTGTCCTGAGGCGTCGGCGGTCGCCCTGCGAGATCGGGCACATCATCGATCCATTTTCCGGCCGCGAGCGTCGTGTACGTGTTCACGTTGTTTGCCTTCCACAGGGCGCGAGCATCGGTCGTCATCGCGAAACAGCCGACCTCGACCTTGTTCCGAACGACCCATGGCGCGACGGCGACGGCTGCGAGCACGGGGACAAGGATGGCGGCCCGCCATGAAGTGCCTCGCCAAAGCAGGTAGATGGCAAGGACGATGGGGAAGACGATCAGCCGAGAGTTCGACAGGACAGCGACACCGGAGATGACCCCGAGAAGCGCTGCGCGTCGTCGGGTGAGCGTTCCCTGAGCGGCAAGCAAGAACATCGCCACGCCGATCGGTTGATCGAGGATCTCGCGGTTGACGTGAACGTCGTGCCACAGGAGGTAGGGCTCCCACGTTGCAATCACGGCGGCGACGATGCCGGCGCGAAGCGACACGGTTCGGCGGCCAAGCTCGCATACGAGAATCGCGGTAAGAACCGAAACGGCGACCTGGGCGGTGCCGAGCGTCCACCAGTGACGCCCCGCGACCCAGTAGATGCAGATCATGAACCAGCCGTAGAGCGGCTGGGTTGAGGCTGAGGGCTCACCCGGGACGTACCCAAACGTGCCACTCGCGAGGAACTGCCGCGCGAGGATGTCGGACTTCTCGACGTACGACGCGAGCATCGCCCCGCGTTCGTGGAGCAGAACGATCAGGCGAGGTATTGCCGCCGCAACAGCGACGAGTGCAAGAGCGCGCCGGCGACTCATGTAGCTCCCGCCACGTCGACGTAGCGGCGCTGCCATAGCTCGAGCGCTGCAAGGCACCAGATGCGGTGGCCGTGATCGGCGGTGCCGTTCGCGTGTTCCGCGAGCAGTCGCTCGAGCTCAGGCTTCTTGAACAGGCCACGCGTTGCCCCGCTGAGCACCAGCTCGTGGGCGAAAGCGCGAAGGTCGGTGCGGAACCAGCGGTCGAGCGGAACACCAAACCCCGTCTTCCGGCGCTCCGCGATCCCTGGTGGGAGGTCGTCGGCGAACGCGCGCTTCAGCGCCTGCTTGCCAAACGCGAGCGACCGTGGCAGCGCGAGGCCGACCTCAACGACCCGCGGGTCGAGGAACGGCGACCGAAGCTCAAGGCTCGCGGCCATGGAGGCGATATCCGCTTTCGGCAGCACGTCCCCAGGAAGATACGACTCGAGGTCGACGAGACGCGGGTCGGTCGCCGCCGGAAGAAACGTTCGCGTGGCATGGGCGTGACTTTCGTCGCTCCAGAGGCGCTGGCGGAGCTCGAGCGGGAAGATCTCGACGAGGGACGGGTAGCGATCGGCGGGCGATGCTGCCACAACGTCGGCGAGGCGGCGGGCACGGAACAGGGGTGAGCGTGGCTCGCGGCGGGCGGCCGAAAGCCGTCCGAGTGCGGCCGAGGCGGCGGCTCCCGCAAACGCGGGGACATGCGCGGCGAGGGACGCTGCGCGGTACCGCTCGTAGCCGCCGAACACTTCGTCGCCCCCATCGCCGACCAGGGCGGCCTTGACGTGGGATCGGGTTGCCTCGCACACAAGCAGGGTGGGAAGCGCCGCTTCGTCACCGAAAGGCTCGTCGAACACTTCGCCGAGTCGCTCCAGCAGCTCTGGCTGAGGATCGATGGTGATCTCCTCGTGGTGGGTGCCGAAGCGCTCGGCCACGACGCGCGCGTAGCTGCGCTCGTCATAGGCGCGGTCGGGGAACCCGACGGTGAACGTCCGTACCGGCTCTGAGGTCGATGCGGCCATCGTCGCGACGACAATCGAGGAGTCGAGCCCACCTGAAAGCAGTGCGCCAAGCGGCACGTCGGCAACCAGCCGTCGTCGTACCGCCGCGGTCACCTCGTCGCGGACGACGCGGATGGCGTCCGCCTCAGCGATTGCCTGCCGGCGTGGGCCTGGCCGCCAATACCGCTCGACGCGCACCGACTGGCCCTCAACCACGGCGTACGACCCGGGTGGAACACGCTCGACCGCGGCAAAGCCCGACCGTGGCGTGTACTGGAGGGCAAGAAACGCGTCGAGTTGCGCGAGGTCAAGTTCGCGTGAGAAGCCCGGCACGCGGTGAAGCGCCTTGACTTCGCTCGCGAATGCGAGGTCGCCGTTGCGGAGCCGTGTGTACGCGAGCGGCTTCTTGCCGAGCTGGTCGCGCACGAGGATCAGGCGATCAGTAGTGCGATCCCACAACGCGATGGCAAACATCCCCTCGAACTTCGCGGCGAACCCTTCGCCCCACTCCTCGTAGGCGTGCGGAATCAGTGCTGAGTCGCCATGCCCGCCGATCTCATGACCCGCCCGTTCAAGCTCGCTTCGGAGTTCGCGAAAGTTGTAGAGCTCCCCGTTGAACACGGCAACGACGTCGCCTTGCTCACTGCGTACGGGCTGATCGCCATGCGCAAGATCGACGATCGCAAGGCGCCGGTAGCCGAGCGCACAACGCCCAAACGATTCGACCGCACCGTGGTCCGGACCCCGATGTACGATCGCGCTGTTCATCGCCTCGACCACACGAAGGTCTGGCGGGTCGCTGCTGAGGAGTCCGCAAATACCGCACATGCCCGTAACCCAAGGCTACGCGGTCGTGTCGTGTCACGTCGAGCGTGTGAACGACGACCGTGTTTGGGAGCGCTACGTAGCGCTCCTACGACGGCGTCCGGGAGGCATCCCGATCGCTTCGCTCCTGCGCCCTCCTGCCGATGGCGAGAACGCAGAAGTCTGGGTTGCGCGGGCCCGCGAGGCGGCTTCGCTGGCGCCGTACGGGCATCACGTCCATTGGACGTCGCCGACCCACGCCCGACCGACAGACGGGGACCCGGCGGCACGTGTTCAGGAGGAAGGCGCCTGGTTCCGCGCCCACAATCTTGAGCCGCGGTTCTTCTGCGGCGGCGGGTGGTTCACCGACGTTTCAGTCGCCGAGGCGGTTGCCGACCTCGGGTACATCGACTGCACTGCACTCGCCTGGCGCCCCACGTACCTCGCCGCGGGAGAGCCATGGGTCGAACTCGATCAGCCGGCGTGGGTGCGGCTTCCGAGCGGCCGTGACCTCCTTACGATTCCGACGACGCACTCGTTCGGGATGCTGGCACGATCGATCGCGAAGGCGCTTCCTCCTGTCGTCCACATGCACTTCCATGACTACGAGCTGCTCGACCGCCGCCGCGCAGTCGCAATCGATGCGGTGCTCCGCCTGCTCGCCTTGCGCCGCCGCCCGGTTGCGCTTGGCGAAGTGCCCGCAACCACCGAGGCGGACTTTCGTTCGATCTGGCGCGGGGAAGAGGCATGAGCTGTCATCTTCGGTTGCGTCTCCTTATCGTGTGCGCGCTCCTCGTGGCTGTCGCAGCAGGCTGCGGGTCGGGCGCGCAGGCCAGTGGGGTCACGTTGAAGGTCGACAAGAAGCCGTTTCGGGTGACCCTGCTCCGCGATGGGAAGGTCGTCGTGGCGCAGGACAGCGGCGCACGGCTCCGGTACCAAATCACCGGAACCGGCGAGCAGTACCACCTCACAAACGTCATCTCCGCCAAGGGATCGACCTACACGGTGGCGACGAACGAGCCTGGACGAACCGCGGTCGTGACGGTTGCCACGCGCAGCTCTGGCCTCGCTCTTTCGCTCACGCTTCGGCCCGCGAGCGGCGTCCAGCAGGTGTACGACGCGTTCGACGTTGCACCCTCCGACCACTTCCTTGGCGGCGGAACAAATGGCGACCGGGTCGACCTCCACGGTCAGATCGTCGCCGAAAAGGTCTCCTACCAATGTGCCTATATCGCCGCTCCGTTCTTTGCGAGTTCGGCGGGCTGGGGACTGAGACTTGCCACCCAAAATGTCTCTGCGCTCGCGTTCCCCGGGTCGCCGGGCGGCGCAGGATGCGCCTACGGGTCGGAGGATCAATGCGGCTTCCCGCCGCTTCCCGACAGGGCTGAGGTGTGTGTCCAGGGCGCGCGGCTCGACGAGCAGCTCTACACAGGCAGCCCCACCGACGTGCTGGCCGCCTACCAGCGCGATACCGGTCCACCGCTTGCACCGCCGATCTCGCAGTACGCCCTGATGAAGTGGCGCGACGTCGTTTCCGGCCCCGACGAGATTCTCGAGGATGTCTCGCGCCTGCGGGCAGAAGGCATCCCGATCGGCTGGGTGATCCTCGACAACCCGTGGGAGACGTGTGTCGGGAGCCTCACCTTTGACACGAACCGCATTCCGGATCCGGCTGGATTGATCAAGTCGCTGCACGCGCAGCGCATCAAGCTGATGTTGTGGATCTCACCGAAGGTCACGTGTCCTGCCGGTGGGTACCAGCCGAGCGAGCTGATCGGTAGCGGCGCCGCCGCCGTCATCAACTTTTCGAACGGCGTTGCGGTCGGCCATTTCCAGGCAAAGCTACGCGCGCTCGTCGCGCTTGGCATCGACGGCGTGAAGGGCGATCGCGGCGACGAAGTCGATCTCGAACCACGCGGCGCCGCGGCTCAAAACGCCTATGCGGTGCAATATGCGACGGCCTCGATGGCGGCGCTGCCGAAGGGGGCTGCTGCGATCTTCCGCGCGGGCTACACCGGTGAGCAGCGCGTGTTGCCCGCGGTCTGGGGTGGTGATCAGCCCGGTGATTGGGTTGGGCTGCAGCGGGCGATCCGTGGCGCGGCGACCGCTTCAATGAGCGGCTTCCCCGTGTGGGGGTCAGATGTTGGCGGTTACGCCTCTGCAGGTGTGACCGCCGAAGTGTTCGCGCGGTGGGCCGGGCTGGGCGCCGTGTCGCCTGTGATGGAGGTTGGTGGGATCGGCGGCAACGCTACCCCGTGGGTGTTCGGCGCCCCTGCCATGCGGGCGCTGCGGAACGCTGCGGTGCTCCACTACGAGCTCTTCCCCTACCTGTACGCGCTTGGCAAGGCGGGCCTGCCCGCGCTGAGGCCGCTCGGGTATGGCTACCCCAGCGATTCGGGCTCCTGGTCGGCCGATCTCGAGCTTCTCGTTGGTGACGACCTCCTGGCCGCGCCTGTGACGGGCCCGGGCGAGAGCCCGAGCGTGTACCTCCCGCCGGGAACCTGGTTCGATCTCACAACGGGTGCTTCGGTCGTCGGTGGAACGACCTTCACCAGGCCAACCGCGATCGATGTGCTCCCGCTGTACGTGCGTGCGGGCGCCGTGATTCCGTTCAACTTGAGGACTCCGACCAATGCGTGGTGGGGAACCGACGAACTCACGCATCAAGGTCGAGTGGGATTCCTCGCGACATCCGGCGCGAAGCTCGCGTTGACAGGGCAGCCGCATGACGTGCAGCTCTTCATCCCTGCGGCCGTGAAGCCATCGCGCGTCACGATCGGCGGAAAGGCTGTTGCCTTCACGTGGGTTGCAAGCCCGCTCGCTGGTGCTGTCGTGCGGTTGCACGGGCCTACCGTTACCGGCGCGATCGCGCTCCGATAGCGAACATTGCGTGTGGGAGCCGTAGGATGACGGCGTGAGTACCGACCGTTTGCCGGGCGGGTACGCCGATGGTCAAGGCGATGTCCGCGCCGTAGCCCCATGGCTTCTCTCGCCATCCGCGCTCAAGGGTGTCGCCCGCAGGATCGTGAGCGTTGCGGCACTTGTCGCGATCGATATCGGCGGCCTCGTCCTGGGGCTCTACGGAGCACTCGCATTGCGGTCTGCTTTCGTCGACCCGAAGCCAATCCTCTGGAACCTCCTGTGGACGCGCGAGACTGACTGGCTGCCATTCCTCGTGTTGCTGCTCGTCCTCGTGTTCTCGCGCGGCCGTCTCTACGCAGCTCGCGAAGTGCGTGAAGGGGCGGGGCGCATCGTGCAGTCAGTCGTGATCGTTGCGTTGATCGCGCTCGCCTTCGCAATTGGCACAGGTCAGCACTTCACGACGTTCGGCCTCTATGCCGTCTCCACCTTGTTTGTCGCGACGCTCGTGAGCGGCTTTCGTTGGAGCTACGAGGTCGCATCGGCGTCGGTCATGCGCTCACTCGGGGTTCGCCGGCGCACGCTCCTTGTGGGTCACGAGAGTCAGGTCGCTGACCTGCGCGCGAAGCTTGGTCAGGGACGTGGCGGCATCGACTACGAGTTTCTGCCTGATGTGCGACTTGGGCCCGCGCTCACCACCGCCCTTGCAAGCGGTGTTGTTGACGAGGTGATCATCGCCGACACGGCGCTCTCCGAAACGGCGCTTCTCGACGTCGTCGAAGCCGCCCACCGTGAAGGGGTTCGGGTTCGCATCGCACCGCGCACCACGGAGCTTCTGCTCGAGCGGGGTGAGTACATCCCGGGACAGGCGATCCCGCTCTTTGAGCTCCGCCCACCGGTGTTTGCGGGAGCCGATTGGGCCGTCAAGCGTGTGTTTGATGTTGTCGTTGCGCTGCTGATCGTGATCGTCGGTCTGCCGATCTGGCTTGTCGTTGCCGCTGCGATCAAGCTCGGCTCGAAGGGGCCTGTGTTCTACGCGGATCGGCGTGTCGGCCTCAACGAGCGTGAGTTTCACATGCTGAAGTTCAGGACGATGGTTGCCGGCGCCGCTGCGGCACAGCACGAGCTTGAGAGCGCCAACGAAGCGTCGGGAGCGCTGTTCAAGATTCGAAACGATCCACGGGTGACGGCGGTTGGGAAGGTCTTGCGGCGCTTCTCGCTCGATGAGGTGCCGAATGTCGTCAACGTCCTTCGAGGCGAAATGTCGCTCGTCGGGCCGCGGCCGCTGCCGTTGCGTGATCACGCGCTGCTTGAAGAGTGGCATCGCCGACGCTCACACGTGCTGCCCGGCATGACCGGCCTCTGGCAGATCGCAGGACGCAGCGACCTCTCCTTCGACGATCTTGTGCGACTGGACTTCTTCTACCTCGAAAACTGGTCGCTCTGGCTCGACATCAGCATCCTGATCCGGACGCTCCCGGCCGTCGTGGCGCGGCGTGGCGCCTACTAGGTCGTTGAGGCTCCTAACCGCGCCGTAACCGGCGTCTGAGACACTGCGCGAGTGCGTTCTCCCAAAATCCTCTGTGTCGCTTCGGCGATCGACCTCGACTTTCGGTACGGCTGCACGCCAGCGTGGTGGCAGCTCTGGAAGGGGCTGCACGACGAGGGCGCCAACCTGATCGTGACGCCGTACCGCGGCCGACCTGTGGAAACACCGTGGTGGCGCGTGGCGGAGAACCCGACCTACCGGGAAGGGGAGTCGTTCGCGGCGGCCCGCAACCTCGCCGCACGCGTTCGCGGCGACAAGTACCTGCGCCGCGCTGAGGAGAGCCCCGACGACACGCTCGTCGACCGGATGACGCGCGAGGCGGTGTGGCGCTTCGTGACGCCACGTTGGCGGAAGCATCTCGAACGGTTGATCGAGCGGGAACGCCCCGATGCGGTGATCGTGTTCACGGTGCCCATGGCTCACTTCCGGGGCATTCCGACGGCGCTCCGTGAGAAGTACGGGATCCCCGTGGTCTTCTACGACGGCGACGTGCCAATGAGCCTGCCGCAGTTTGGCGGCATGGACACAGGGTTCAACTACTACCACGGTGCTGAGCCGTCCGAATACGACCTCGTGCTTTCGAACTCCGAGGGTGGGTTGGATGCGTTGCGTGAGCTTGGTGCACGCCGAGCTGAGGCGGTGTTCTGGGGTGCAGACCCCGACTTCTTCTCGCCCCAAGATGTCGAGAAGGAGATGGACGTGTTCTTCTACGGCTACGGCGACAAGTTCCGCCGCGACTGGATGGCGGCGATGGTCGGAGAGCCGTCGCGGCGACTCACGGACGTCGACTTTGTGCTCGGCGGGCGCGACTTCCAGGGTGACACAGGCGATGCCCGGATGCTCGGTGACGTTCCGTTCAACATGTTCCCCCGCACCATTTCAACGGCGCGTGTGAACCTCTGCATCACCCGCCGCTCGCACGCTTCCGTCTACGCGTCCTCATCGTGTCGCCCCTTCGAGCTCGCCTCGGCGGGGGCCGCCATCGTCGCGAACCCGTACCTCGGCATCGAGCAGTGGTTCGAGCCTGGCTCGGAGCTTCTCGTCGTTGAGAGCGCCGGCGAGGCGGTCGACGCCTACACGAACCTCCTTGACGATCCGGCGCAAGCTGTGGAGCTTGGGCGACGCGCGCGGGAGCGGGTGCTCGACGAGCACACCTACCGCCATCGAGCCCGCCGGGTGCTCGATCTGATCGGCCTCGGCACCGGTGCGCATGTCGGCTGAGTCGCACGCGGGTGTTCCTGACAACGCGCTCGCGATGCGGCGGGTTGCAATCGTCCCGGCGTTCAACGAGGAGAAGAACATCGTTCGGGTGCTCGCCGAGCTGCGTTCGTTCGACGCGGGCCTCGACGTGGTTGTCATCTCCGATGGCTCCACGGACCGGACGCGAGAGGTTGCCGAGGCGCACGGGGCGCGGGTGCTGCAGCTCCCGTTCAACCTTGGCATCGGCGGTGCGGTTCAGACGGGGTTCCGGTACGCGTGGGAGAACGGGTACGACTTGGCTTTACGTGTTGACGGCGACGGCCAGCACGACGCATCACAGCTCGGCAACGTCATGGAGCCCGTGGTTGCAGGTCGCGCTGATATCGCCATCGGTTCGCGGTTCGTTGCGACCGGCGGCTACCGATCGTCTGCCGTGCGCCGCATCGGCATTCGGTTGCTCGCCTGGGTTGTGACGCGCATCGCGCGCCAACCGCTCACGGATACGACGTCAGGCTTTCAGGTGTTGAATCGCAAGGCGATTCGGTTGTACGCCGCCGATCTGCCCCACGACTACCCGGAGGTGGAGGGGCTCGTGATGGCGATCCGCCACAAGATGCGTGTGTGTGAGGTGCCGGTCACGATGCGCGAGCGCGAGCATGGGCGCTCGTCGATCGGTTCGCTCGCGTCGGTTTACTACATGTTCAAGGTGCTGCTCGCGGTGTTCGTCGGCCTCTTCCGCAAGAGTGTTGTGCCGGAGGATCGCGCATGACCCCACTGAAGATCACCATCGCGGCGACCATCGTGTCACTGCTTCTGCTCGCCGGTGTGTTTGAGCTGATCCGGTCGCGCCGGCTGCGTGAACGCTACGCACTCCTCTGGCTCGCAACCGGGCTCGTGCTCCTCGTGCTCTCGGCGTGGCGCGGTGGGCTGAACACGATCGCAAGCTGGGTTGGCGTGCGTGGCTATCCACCCGCCGTGCTGTTTGCCGTCGGCCTGCTGTTTGTGATCCTCGTGCTGCTGCACTACTCGACGGTGATCTCGCGCCTCACCGATCAGAACGCGACTCTTGCTCAGCGGGTCGCGTTGATCGAGTCGGAGCTGCGTGAGCGTCGTTCCAGCACCCGTGACTAGCGCGGCAACCGTCGAAGCGCCAGGCAGGGTGAGGCGGGCCTCGGCTCAACCAGCGATTACGGCGCTCTTCATGGGGGCGTTGTGTCTCCTGGCGATGGTGGGGATCGTGACCGTCACGCACCACACGCCACCGCAGGGGACGCCGTACGTTGCGGCGGAGCCATGGAAGGGTGCGCTGTGGGTCTTTGTCATCGGAGCGGTCGCGGCCTGGGTCACCGCCCTTGGAATCGTCGCCCGCCGTCGTGAGCTTCTGCGCGTGGTGATTGGCATCGCGGTGTGTATCCAGGCGGCGCCGCTCTCCGTCGTCGCGCTGTCAGATGTCCTGACATCAGCGCTGAACGCGTAGCGCCGACCCGGCTAGTTCTCGACAACCGCCGCGCTCGAAAGCGCGATCGGATCGCCCGAACCTCCGAGTGGGGCGGCCGTTACCGCGACGCGATACACCCAGTGGCCCGGGCCAGGATCGTCGGTAAACGTCCGTTGGCCGGTGCGCGCGATCGGCTCACCCGAGAGCACGCAATATTTCGCAGCGGCGGCGGGTGATGGTGGGCAGGCGATCGGATCTTCAGGAGCGCGGTAGATCGCGAACCCCACACGGGTCCCGCGGTGCGCTTGCGGCGGCCAGGTCAACGTCACGGAGCCGCCGACACCGATGTTCGCGACAACGTCGAGCTTGAACGTCTCGCTTGGGAGATAGAGGTTGAGGTTCTGTTGATCGACTGCAATCGGGGCGTGCAGCACCGGGAATGTGAGCACGACGACGAGCGGTACGAGAGAGCACACACCTGCAACACCCGTCGCGACACGAAGTCGGGTTCGAGACCACTGCGCGGCGCGAGGAACCTGCTGGGCGGCGGTCGCAAGCCGCGCCCCAAACCCGGGGATGAGGAAGGGGATTGACATCACGATCAGGAAGAGCGCCGGAAACGCCGGAATCTCGTTGCGGAAGAACGTGCCGGTGACGACGTCGTTCGAGTTCCGGCTGCCCTTCGCGATGAAATACACGGCGAGCCAGCCGCCAATCGCCGCTGCTGCTACGCCCGACCGACGCCAGAGCCCAAGCAGGCCTGCGAGGATCGCCCACTCAAGCAGGCGAAGGCTCCAGGTGTACTCGCGGATCTGGTTCAGGTTGCCGTTCATGCTGTCCCAGCTGAAGGGGAAGTACGTTCCGATGTTGAGGCTCGGCACAGCGACCTGGAGCGAGGCGCCAGACGCCGTCGCCGAGGTGTTGAAGATCGGGAGCGAACCCAATCCTCGGGACTTCCAAATCGCAAGCGACAGAAGCAGAGGCGCCATGCCGGCAGCTGCCAGACCAAGTAGGCGCGGCCTTCGCGCGACAGCGAACGCGAGGATCAACCCGGGCAACGCGAGGCCTGATGAAGGCTTGGTCCCGATGGCGATCCCTGCCGCGACACCTGCGTAGACCGCGAACCAGTCGCTGTTTCGGTCGAGCGCAGTGAGCGTGAAGTAGAGCGTCACAACGAGTGCGACCGTCACGGGGAAGTCCCCGATTCCGTTCAGGCCGAGTGCGCTTGGCATCACCTGGTCGTAGAGCCGACCGTGGTAGCGGCTGTAGAACCAGAACTCTGCGAGAAGCGGAATCATCGTCCACAGCACGATTCCCGCGGCTGCAAATGCACGCCCTCCGATCAGCCGCAAGATGCCGTAGAGGGCGCTGAGCAGGATCGGCCAGAGGAGCAGCTGGTTGACGGCAATCACGCCTGGCATTCCCGCAGCGATATTCGGCCCGGTGAAGTGCGCAACCGGTGCGGTGAGCAGCGAGAAGACGAATCCGATTGCGGTCACGGGAAGGTGCCCATGACTCAACACCCACGCGGAGGTGTAGTACCAGGTGCCGTCGCCCCCGTGGTAAAAGAGCCAGCCGTTGTGATTGGCGCGATTCGCAACCTGCCAGTTGACGAACCACTGCAGGACGATCGCCGCCGCGACGACGAGCGGTACGGGCACGCGGCTGATGCGAGTCGCGGTGCCACGCGCGCCGGCGGTGAGCGCTCGGGTCATGTGCTCTGTCAGCTGGCCAACACGTCCCGGGCGTTGGATTCGGAGCGCGGTGTACTCAGCCGTGTTCTGCTCCGCGCCGAGAATCCCGGTCATGGCCGACGCAGCAATGTTTTCGTCGGCAGTGGTTGGGCCGCCAGGGATGATTGCAGTTGCCGCCGCGGCCGCAATGTTCTCGTCAGCCGTGGCAGGATCGTGTGAGGCCGGGAGCAGAGCAGTCGATTCCCCCGGCGGAAGCTCGTGGTTTGGAGCAGGCGCCGAGATCTCGCGCGGCGCGGCCGCGGCCGCGGGAAGCGCCGGACGAGGTGTGCCGCCGGCTGCGCGGCCGTCAGGGTGGTGTTCGCGGAACCAGTCGATCGTCCGCTTGAGACCCTCGCGCAGCTCGGTTCGCGCGACGAAGCCGAACTCTTCCTTGGCGCGCGTCGTGTCGAGCGCACGTCGCGGCTGCCCGTTCGGCATCTCGGTATTCCAGATGATCTCGCCGTTGAACCCGGTGAGGTCGGCGATCGTCTCCGCGAGTTCGCGGATCGTGATCTCCTGACCTGTCCCGACGTTGACCGGCTCGTTCCCGTCGTAGCGCTCGCCCGCAAGTACGAAGGCTTCGGCGGCGTCCTCGACGTAGAGGAACTCACGGCTTGGAGAGCCATCACCCCAAAGCTCGACACTCTCCCGTCCCTCGATCATCTTGCGGATCAGTGCTGGGATCACATGCGAGGTTTCGAGATCGAAGTTGTCGCGCGGCCCGTAGAGGTTGGCGGGAAGCAGGAACACCGAGTCGAGCCCGTACTGCTGGCGATACGACTGACCGCCAACGAGCACCGATTTCTTTGCGACCCCGTAGGGCGCATTGGTCTCTTCGGGGTACCCGTACCAGAGGTCGTCTTCGCGGAACGGGACCGGAGTGAACTTCGGGTAGGCGCACACGGTGCCTGCAATCACGACCTTCTTGACGCCGTAGAGCCGCGAGAGTTCAAGGACGTTCGCGCCCATCATCAGGTTCGCGTACCAGTAGCGGCCCGGATTGGCGCGGTTCGCGCCGATGCCGCCAACTTCGGCAGCGAGGTGGTAGACGACCTCGGGGCGCTGGTCGCGGAACAGCCGTTCCGCGGCCTCCCATCGGGTTAGGTCGGCCTCCGTGCGCCGCGGGGCGGTGACGTCAAGCCCTTCCGCGCGAAGTCGCTCGACGAGGTGCGACCCGAGAAAGCCGCCGCCGCCGGTGACAAGAACGCTCACTGGGTCTTGGTGCGGGTCATCCAGTCGACGCGGCCCATCCACCGGTCGCGGTTTGCCGCGTACCACTGGATGGTGCGGAGGACGCCCTCTTCCCACGAGACTTTCGGCACCCAGCCGGTCTCACGGTTGAGCTTCTCGTAGCCGACGCGCAGCTCCTGCACATCACTCGTGCCGGGACGGAAGCGGCTGGCGGCCGTGACGATTTCGCGACCAGCGGGCCAGAAGCCGCCTTCCTGCCCGATTCGGAGGATCATGTCGCACCAATCCTGCATCGAGATGTTCTCACCCTGACCGTAGACGTAGACGTCGCCCGGCTTGCCGTGTGCAGCGACCGTCAGGTGACCGCGGACACCGTCGGTGCAAAAGCAGAAGTCGCGGAGCGGATCGAGTGCTCCGAGTTCGATCTCCGCGCGCTCAAGCGCCTGCGTGATGATCGTGCCTGTGATGTAGCGGGGGTTCTGACGAGGCCCGTAGTTGTTGAACATGCGGGTGACGACGCCCGGCAGGCCGTACGCGTCGAAGTAGTTCATCGTCAGAAAGTCGGCGGCGACCTTGGCGGTCGCGTAGATCGACTTCGGGTTGATCGGGGAGCGCTCGTGCAGGATCAGGCTGCCCTTTTCGTCGAAGTCGTGATGGTGGGCGACGTCGGCGTTGACGTTGCCGTACTCCTCCGAGGTGCCTGCGGTGTCGAACTTTTCAAGCTCGACGCCGTAGTCGACCACGGACTGCAGCAGGTTGAGGGTGCCGAGCGTGTTCGCCATCACTGTCTCGTACGGGCGATGCCATGACTCACCGACGTGCGCCTGGGCGCCAAGGTGGAAGAGGTACGGCTTGTCGGGCGCCTTCGCGAGATCGCGCATCAGGTAGTCGATCGATGTTTTGTCGGTGAGGTCTGCGAAGACGACCCGAACGTCGCGACGGAGATGGCCGATGTTGTTGAGCGCGCCCGACGAGGTCGCGCGAACGAACGCGGTGACGTCGGCACCGAGAGCGACGAGCGCATCGGTCAGGTGCGAGCCCATGAAGCCGTCGGCACCGGTGACGAGACACGTTCGGCCTTCGTAGAGGGAGCCGAACTCGCGACGCAATGCGTCAAGCTCACCTTCTGTCCAGATAACGCTATGGTCGCGCGACATCGATGCAGCCTAACGATTCAGCCGGAAGGAGTGCGGTCTCGAGTGGTGTTCTCACGGGACTGTCGACGGCAGCGGTCAGTGGATCGGCCGCCGTTGCAGGCGCCATTCTGTCGCGCAAGTTTGGTCACGGTGTAAAGACCGACGGGTTTATCGCCGCATATGCGGTGTATTTGGCGCTTGTGCTTGTGGCCCAGGCGTTGCGTGTCGTTGTGCTCCCGGCGTTCGCGCGGGCTGTTCCTCGTGGCCGTCTCGGCGCGGAGGTTTCGGGGTGGGCGGTGGCGATCGGTGTCCCGTCGGCGGCACTTGCGGCGGTTGCGATCGTCGCGCCACACTGGTCGGCAGGCGTGATTGACGGCAACGCGGCAGGCCGTGTGTACGCGGCGCAGCTACTGCCATGGCTGATCCCGGCAGCTGCGGCTCAGATCCTGGCCGCCCTTGGTGCGAGCGCGTTGGCGGCAGTCGACGACTACGGCACGGCCGCAGTTGCCTTCTCGGTTGGTGCAGTCGCCGGTCTCGCGGTGACGATCGCACTGCTCGATCACGGCGTTGTGGCGTTTGGGGTCGGGCTCGCGGTGAATGGCGCGCTTGCCGCGGGCATTCCGATGGTGCAGCTGGCGCGCAAGCGGCTGCTTGTGTGGCCTGAACGTGGTGGCTTCGCACGTCGCGCCCGCGATCTCGCCGAGGGAGTTGCGCTTCCGTTCGCGCTGCAAGGGTTCTTCGTCGTCGCAAATCGCTTCGCCGGCGGGCTTGGCGAAGGAGAACAGACGACGTTCGGGTACGCGTACTTGATCGCAGCGTTTCTCGTTGCGGTCACGGCGAGCTCGATCGCACTGGTCTCGAGCGCCCCACTTTCCCGCGGCGAGCTGACGGCTGACCGTGCCGCCCGGCACATCGTTGCTGCCGCCTGGGTGTCGCTCGCGATCGTCGCCGCGGCGGCCGGCGTGTTCGCGCTCGCCGGGTCGGGAGTCACCCATCGGGTGCTCGGCTCTGCATATGGCGGCACGACAGGGACAGAGCTCGGACAGCTCGTCGTCTGGCTCGCTCCATGGATGGTGGCGTCGGTTGGAGTCTCAGTCACGTTCCCGCTGCTCTTTGTGCGAGGACGGACTCGGCTGCTTCCGTGGATTGCGGTTGGGGCGATCGTTGCGCACGTGGGATTCGAGTCTGCCGGGCGCCACATCTCGGGCCTTTCCGGAATCGCCACCGGGATGGCGCTCTCGACGTTCATCGTCCTCGTGTCGCTGTGCGTCCTCCTTGGCGTTCTCATTCCCGTTGGGCGCGGCATCGTCACCGCGTCACTTGTCTGCGGTGCGATCGGCGCTGCGTGTTTTGGCGTGCCAGGCGTGTTGCTCAACGCGGTCGTTGCGGCGGCGGTTGGGCTTGTCGCCTACGGCCTCGTCGTGTGGCGCCTGCGCCCCACAGGACTCGTTCGGGCGTGGGCGTATCTGCGGAACGAGCTCACATGAAGATCATTGGGGTCGTGCTGAATTGGAATGGCGGCGATGACACGCGCGCCGCGCTGCGCTCGCTGCCGCCGATCGAGGCGATCTGTGTCGACAACGGCTCGGCGGACGGCTCTGACGGCGTTGTCGAACGGGAGCTCCCAGACGTCGAGCTGATCCGCAACGGCGCCAACCTGGGCTTTGCTGGCGGTGTCAACGTTGGGATTCGGCGCGCGTTTGAGCGTGGTGCTGACTGGGCGTTTCTGCTGAACAACGATGCGGTCGCCGAGCCAGGGTTGGAGGACGCACTTGCTCGCGCTGCTGCGGCGTATCCGCTTGCGGGCCTCCTCGCATGCAAGGTGCTGTGGGAGGACGGCAAGACGGTGCAGTACGCCGGCGCCGAGTTCAACGCGACGGTTGGCTACTCCGGACGACGCACCGGGTTTGGCGGGCCCGACACGTTCCACGAGCTTCGGCTGGTTGGGCGTGCCGACGGTGCCGCGCTTGCGATCTCTCGCGAGGCGGCTGAGCGCGTTGGCCTCTTCGACGAGGAGCTCTTTGCGTACGTCGAGGATGTCGACCTGTCGCTACGCATGCGTGCCGCGGGTCTTGCGGTGGTGTTTGTTCCCGACGCGGTCGTTCGGCACAAGGGGTCGGCATCGACCGGGGGAAGCGCGTCGACGACGAACCTCTACTACGACACCCGCAACACGATCGCCGTGGCCGAGAAACACCGGCCGTTGCCGATCGGCCTGCGCGGTGTGCGGCGGGGCATCGTTGTCGCCGCTCACCTCGCTTCGTGTGTCACTCACCCCGCTCGGGGTGCGGCTGTGCGTGCGGTGCTGGCCGGGTGGCGAGACGCGCGTGCTGGCCGTCTCGGCAAACGCGCCTAGAGCAGCTCGCGATAGACGGCCTCGTGCGCCTGCGCCGAAGACGCCCAGGTGAAGGCTGCCGCGCGAGCAAAGCCGCGTGTGCGCCACGCGTCAGGCGCCGCGACGACATCGAGGATCGCTTGCGCGATCGCCTGCGGATCGTTGGGATCGAAGAGCAGCGCGGCATCCCCACACACCTCGGGCAGCGACGCGGCGTTTGACGACGCAACGGGCGCTCCGCACGCCATCGCCTCCAGGGGAGGTTGGCCAAACCCCTCGTAGAGCGACGGGAAGACCACGGCGGTTGCACGCTGGTAGAGGCTCACGAGTTCGTCGCCGGAGATATGGCCGCGGACATCGACACCGTCGGGGCTCTCGGGTGGGTGGCCGCCACCGGTGAACACGAGCCGTAGGTCGGGCCTGGTGCGTCGGACGATCGTCCAGGCCTCAAGCAGGCGGTCGTGGTTCTTGTGCGGCCAGCGCCTGGCGGGGTAGAGCACGAACGGCTCGCGTTCGACCGTGCCGGGCACGAAGCGGGTGTGGTCGATGCCGTGATGGATCACGCGGATGCGTGAGGGGTCGAGCCCGAGCGAGGCAATCGCGCGATCGCGCACAAACGCGCTCGGGACAATCACGCGCGACGCCGACCGTGCCGAGCGGTGGTAGGCGAACACGCGAAAGAGCCGCTCGCCGCGCGAGAAGAGCGCCGGAAGATCGAGGTGTTGGGTGTCGTGCAGCGTCACCACCGATGGCGCCTTCGTGGGCGGAATCCGAATCGTTAGGGGGTAGTGGACGACATCGGCTTCCTGCAGCCGCCGCCGCAACGACCCCGGCCGTGCTGCCGCAAGCCCCATGGCAAGCAAGCGTTCCGGGATCGTTCGCGCCTCGCGATACTCGCCGACAATCTCCGACGGAAGGCCTTCGCTGCCGTCAGGCGCAACCGGCGGCAGGTAGACGCGATACGGGAGGGTTCCCGTTGCAGCGAGCTGTTGGAGGAGCGAGCGGGCGGCCGTTTCGCTGCCGCCAAGCTCGCCCGGGACGAGTGTCAGGAGCGCAAGTCCGATCATCGCGCCGATCCTACGCGGCCCATCGGGTCACACCCCCAAACACTGCCGTAATGGGCGCGCCGTAGACTTGCGCACGATGGCTGACGATACGACAGATGTAGCGGCGCTTTTCGCGCGGCTCAAGGAAGAGGTTCGGGCTGGCGGGCCGGTGGCGGCCGACCAGACTCCTGCGCAGGTGAGGCTCTCTGTCCGGGATCAGGCGGAGCGGTTGTGGCCGGTTTCGGCTGAGCGCCCGATCGTTGGGAAAGGCGGTCCGATCAAAGGCATCCTGCGTCGTTTGATGCGGTGGTACGTCGAGCCGACGTGGGCCGATCAGCGTGCGTTCAATAGCGCGGTCTTGAAGCTGATCGACGATCTCGACGAGCGCATCGGCCGGCTCGAGCGGCGGTGACGGCCGCGGAGCGGCCGAGCGCATGAGAATCGCCGTCTGTAGGCCGCAGGTGCCGTTCGTTCGGGGCGGCGCCGAAGTGATGTCCGACGGGCTTGTCGAAGCGCTTCTTGAGCGCGGCCACGAGGCCGAGACGATCGCGATCCCGTTCAAGTGGTACCCGGGCACGCGTGTTCTCGATCAGGCGTTCCTGTGGCGTCTCGTTGACCTCACCGAGACCGACGGTCGCCCAATCGATCTTGTGATCGGCACGAAGTTTCCGTCGTACTGCGTTCGTCATCCCAACAAGGTTGTCTGGCTTGTGCATCAGTTCCGCCAGGCGTATGACTACGACGGAACCGAGCTTGGCCAGTTCTCGGACGACCCAGTTGATCGGGCGACTCGTGATGCCGTCGAGCGGCTCGATCGCGTTGCGCTTGGAGAGGCGCGCAAGATCTTCACGATCTCCCAGAACGTCACCGATCGACTCGCCCGCTACACCGGCATTGCGAGTGAGGCACTGCCGCCGCCGCCTCAGGATCTCGCATTCCGCACCGAGTCGTACGAACCGTTCATCTTGTCGGTAAATCGGCTTGACCGGGCCAAGCGGATCGATCTGCTGGTTGAGGCCGCCGTCGCGGAGCCGACATTGAAGGTCGTCATCGCCGGTGACGGTCCCGATCGGCCGCGGCTTGAAGAGCTCGCACGCAAGGCCGACGGCCGGGTGGAGTTCGCTGGCCGCGTGAGCACCGACGAGCTCGCCTCGCTCTACGCCCGCTGTCGCGGGGTGTTCTATGCCCCGATCGATGAGGATTACGGGATGGTCCCCTACGAAGCGTTCCTCTCGGAGAAGCCGGTGGTGACGACCTACGATGCCGGCGGGCCGCTCGAGATCGTGCACGACCAAAAGACGGGCCTTGTCGTTTCGGCCGACAAAGACGCGGTACGCAACGCCTGTCTGCGGCTCCTGGCAGACGAAGAAGAGGCCAAGCGTCTCGGGCGGGCAGGGAAGACGATCGCCGAGAAGGTCACCTGGGATCACTGCGTCGACAGGCTGCTCGGATGAAGGTCGCCTACTACTCGCCGCTGCCGCCGTCGAACTCGGGGATCGCCGACTACTCGGCGCTGCTGCTCCCTGCGCTTGAGAAGCACGTCGAGATCGTGCTCGCGAAGCCGGGTGGCGGTCATCCCGCTGCCGACGTCGCGCTCTACCACGTGGGCAACAACCCCGAGGCGCACGGTTGGATCGTTGACGCCTTGCGCGAGCGGCCTGGTGTCGTCGTGCTGCACGAGTACGTCCTGCATCACCTGATCTCGGGCATCACGCTCGGTCGCGGCAACGCACGTGGGTACTTCGACGCGATGGAGCGTGAGCTTGGCGTCGCCGGCCGACTGCTCGCATTGGGCGTCGCCGACAATCTGCTGCCGCTTCTCTGGGAGACAGAGCCGGAGCGCTTCCCGCTCGCCGGAACGATCCTCGACCTCGCCGACGGCGTGATCGCGCACTCGCACTATGTCGCCGACCGCTCGCGGGCTGCTGGCTACCAGGGCCCGCTCTGGCATGTCCCCCATCCTGTGTGGCCCGAGCCCGACGCGGAGCCTGCCACCGACGTCTCCGGGGCGCCGCTGATCGGTTGCTTCGGGCACCAGAACATGAACAAGCGGATCCCGCAGCTGCTCGAGGCGTTTGGTTTGCTGCGCAAGGAGCGTCCCGACGCGAAGCTGCTGCTCGTTGGTGCCCCAGCGGAGCGATTCGATCTCTCACGCCGCATCGAGCGGCTGGGAGTTGCCGACGGTCTGATCCTCATGGACTACGTGCCAGAGGAGCGGATGTGGTCGCTGATGAAGGCCTGCGACGTTCTCGTCAATCTCCGTTCGCCGACGATGGGAGAGACGTCGGGCTCCGTGATTCGGGGACTCTCGCTTGGCAAGCCGATGCTCGTCTCCGACGTCGGCTGGTTCTCGGAGCTCCCCGACGACGTTGCGTTGAAGGTTCCCGTCGACGATCTCGAAGTGGAGATGATCGCGGCGGCGCTCGGCTTCGCCTACGACCACCGCGCAACGATTGGCCGCAACGCCCAGTCCTACGTCCGGGCAGAGCACGACCTTGAGCGGTGCGCTGCTGCGTACGCCGCTGCGCTGACGGCTGCGGCCGGTGGTGACGCGGTCACCGACGCAGTGCTCTGGCGGATCGCTGAGGCGGCGGCCGAGACGGGAATTGACGACGTCGCCATGCTCGCGGCACGTGCGCGTGAGGCGGGGCTCGTCGAATGAACCAGGCCGCGCTCCGCGCGCGGCTCGCGGCCGTGTCTCCGCGTGTCTGGCTCGTCGTGATCGTCGTCGTTTCCGCCGTTGTGCGGATCGGCCTCGCCCGACGGATGGTCGCTCCGTGGATCATGGTCGACGAGCTTGTCTATTCGGAGCTCGCGAAGTCGGTTGCCGATCAGGGCCAGTTCCTCGTTCGCGGTGTACCAAGCAGCGGCTACGGAATCGTCTATCCATTGCTGATCGCGCCGGCCTGGCGGCTGTATGCGGCGATTCCCGACGCGTACGCCGCGGCGAAAGTGATCAACGGTGTCGTGATGTCGCTCGCGGCTGTTCCGGCCTACGCGCTCGCGCGTCGCGTGCTGACTGCACGTGCTGCGCTTGCCGTGGCGGCCCTCACGATCATTGTTCCGTCGATGCTCTACACCGGGACATTGATGACCGAGAACGCGTTCTATCCGGTCTTCCTTGCGGCCTGTCTCGCGATTGTGTGGATGCTTGAGCAGCCGAGTGTCAGAAGCCAGGCTCTCGCGCTGCTCGTGTGCGGTTTCGCGTATTTCACTCGTGCGCAGGCAATTGCGCTTCTTGCGGCGCTCGTGACGGCGCCACTCCTGCTCGCGCTGACCGAACGAGACGGCAAGCGATGGGCGCTTCGGTCGTTCGCGCCTCTTTACGGCGTCGTTGGGGGCGGCGGACTCCTTGTGCTGCTCGTCGAGGTCGCCCGTGGCAAGTCGCCCCTCGATCTGCTCGGCGCCTATCGCGCAGCGACGACAAGCACCTACACCGTGAGTGGCGTGGCTCACTACCTCCTCTACCACTGGGGCGAGCTCTCGCTCTATGTGGGGATCGTCCCGTTTGCCGCGCTCGCTGCACTCTGGCTTTCGCCACAGACAGGCAGCCGCTCCGTTCGCGCGTTCTCGATGGCGTCTTTCGCGGTCGTGTTTTGGCTGCTGCTTGAGGTCGCCACGTTCGCCTCGCAGACGTCGGTGAGCCGGATCGAGGAACGCAACATGTTCTACGTCGCCCCGCTCTTTCTGATCGCACTCGTGGGTGTCGTGAACGGAGCGCTCGTGCCGCGAACCCGGCGAACACTTTGGCTTGCGGCTGCAGGCGCCGCTGTGTTGCCAGCGTTCGTTCCCTACGACCGATTGATCACCACAACGGCTGTTTCAGACACGTTCGCACTTCTGCCGTGGTGGTGGCTGCAGGATCACGGTATTGCGCTTGCCGATGTGCGCTGGGCCGTTCTTGGCGTTGCGATCGCCGCGGCGGTCGCGTTGCTTGGGCTCCCCCGCCGATTCCTAGCTGTGCTCCCGGTGCTCGTCGGCTGCTACTTCGTCGCCACAGCGTTCGTGGTTGAAAATGGCCGGCACGGCATTCACCTGTCGTCGCTTGGATCGCTGTGGGCAGGCATCCACAACGCCGATCCGAATTGGATCGATCGCACGGTTGGCAAGGACGCAACGGTGTCCTACCTCTGGACGGGAAAGCCGACGGTCTATGCGATCTGGGAGAACGAGTTCTTCAACCGGAGCTTCGGGCCCGTGTACGACCTGACAGGGCCGTCGCCAGGGTCGCTCCCCGAAACCCCGGTGACCCGAGGAGCTGACGGTGTGCTTCGCGCCGACGCCGGTCCCGTATCGGCGAGCTATGTGTTGGCCGACGGCTCGGTTGACATCCTCGGGCATGAGGTGGGTTCTGATCCCGGCATCGGTCTGCGTCTCTATCGCGTCGACGGCCCGATCGTTGTGCTCACACACGTCACAGGCATCTACGACGGCGACACCTGGTCGGGAGCGCGCGTGACCTACACCCGCGTCCATTGCACGGGTGGCACGCTGCGGGTCGCGCTCTCAAGCGACCCGTCACTGTTCAACCGCGATCAGATCGTGACCGCAACCGTGGGCGCTGCGGTTGTCGGCCGCGCGACCGTTACTCCGACCGAGCAGTCAACGCTTGACGTGCCACTCACGGCCGTCAGAGGGAGGTGTGTCGCACGCTTTGCGATGGCGCACACGCTCGTTCCAGCGACGGTGATCCGAGGAAACAGCGACACGCGCCCCCTCGGTGTCCATTTCGACTCGTTCGCCTTCACGCCGTGAGGATCGCGTTCGATGTCTCGCCGCTCTCGCATGAGCGGACGGGGGTAAACAACTACATCCGTGGATCACTCCATGGTCTGGCTGAGGCTGCCGCAGCCGGAGGACATGAGGTCGTCGCGTTCGCCCCGACCTCACCAAAAGGCCGGGCGGTGATCAAAGAGGCGGTTGCCGGCTTTCCGCTTGACCTTCGGCTCGTCGGTTTGCCGGGGGCCCACTGGATCAGAACCGCGTGGTCTAGGGCGGGCCGCCCTCCGGTTGAGCGGTTCCTCGGCCCGATCGACGTCTTGCATTTCACCGACTGGATGTATCCCCCGCAGCGGTCGGGCATTCGTGCGACGACGATCCATGACCTAGTGCCGTTGCGCTTTCCGGAGTGGGTGACGCCGCGGACCCGTTCGATGCACGTGCGCAAGTACGGCCACGCGGCGAAGACGTGCGACCTGATGTTCGCGAACTCCGCCTTCACCGCTGACGACGTCGCGGAGACGCTCGGCTTCCCGCGGGATCGCGTGATCGTGGCCCACCCCGGCATCGGTGAGGCGTTTGAGATCGACGGCGAGGCAGCCGACCTCGGACGCCCCTACCTCCTCACGGTGGCGACGCTCGAGCCACGCAAGAACCTCAGCACGCTCGTCGACGCCTTCCGGCTGCTCGGCGACCTCGATCTCAACCTCGTGATCGTCGGAGGTCGTGGGTGGGGCGAGCAACCGGCGCTTGCCTACCCCGGTGTGGAACTTCTTGGCCGGGTCGACGACGCAGAGCTCGCCCGGCTCTATCGCGGAGCCGCCGCTGTCGTCTACCCAAGCCGCTTTGAGGGCTTCGGGATGCCGATCACCGAGGCGATGGCCTCTGGAGCACCGGTTGTTGCCTCATCGCATCCGTCGCTCGACGAGGCCTGCGGCGATGCCGCTCTACGCGCCGACCCTGAGAGCGCCGAGAGCTTTGCGGCAGCAATCCGTGAGGCGCTTGGTCAACGCGAGGCGCTACGAACCGCGGGGCTTGCACACGCCGCGACGTTCAGCTGGGCGAAGACGGGCCGGATCTTCCTTGAGGGGTACCTACAATTCGCGTAGCGCTCGACACCACGCCCCTGCTTCAGACGCGGGCGGGAACGGCCCGGTACGTACGTGGCCTGCTCGATCATCTCGAGGTCGATCTCGACACGGTGTCGTACCCGGCCACCTCGCGCGGACGCACGCTTCTCGCCGACGCCCTCTGGTATCCGCGGCTGCGAGCGAAGGACGTCGACGTGCTTCACTGCCCCACGTTTCGTGGCCCGTTCCGGTCGTCAACGCCGCTCGTTGTAACGGTGCATGACGTTGCGGTGCTCCGCCATCCCGAATGGTTCAACCGCTGGACGCGAACGTACTCCCAGATCGCGGTGCCACGCGTCGTCGCGGCGGCGCGGAGAATCATCGCCGTCTCGGAGTTCACCAAGGCGGAACTTGTCGACCTGCTCGACGTTGATCCAGCAAAGGTGGCGGTCGTCCCGAACGCGGTCGAGCCGATCTTCACGCCGGAAGGGCCGGCTGCGGAGGGCGACTACGTTCTCGCTGTCGGGACGCTCGAGCCCCGCAAGAACCTGGAGCGCATTGCAGCCGCCGTCGACGGAGAGCTTCGCGTTGTTGGCGGCTTTGGCTGGGGTGGCGTCAAGCCGCCGAAGAATGTCACTTGGCTCGGCGAGGTCTCGGACGCTGAGCTCGCGAGCCTCTACCGCGGTGCGCGGTGCCTCGTGTACGCGTCGCTCTACGAGGGCTTCGGGATCCCGGTTGCCGAGGCCCTTGCGTGCGGGTGTCCTGTCGTGACGAGTGTTGGTTCGGCGATGGCTGATGTCGCCGGTGACGACGCGCTCTACGTTGATCCGCTCGATGTCGCAGCAATCAGAGACGCCATTGGTTCGGTGACACGGCCCGCTCCACGCACGTTCCCCGGGTGGGGGGAGATTGCACAGCTAACGACGGCGGTCTACGCGGAGGCGCTCGGATGATCGTGATCGACGCAGACGTCTTGGGACGAGGCCGGACAGGTGACGAGACCTACTTGCTCAACCTTCTGCGCGAACTTCCCGTCATTGCTCCGGATCTTCGGTTCGCCGCGGTCACGCGCCACCCTGAGCTCGTCCCCGTGGGCGTCGAGGCGATCGAGCTCGCCGCGAGCTCCCAGGAGCAGAGGATGGCCTGGTCGTTTCCGCGTCTCCTGCGTCGCCTCAAGCCCGACCTCGCCCACTTCCAGTACGCGCTTCCGCTCGGATACAGAGGCAGGTCGGTCGTGACGGTGCACGACCTCTCGTTCGAAACCGACGTCGGCGGCATGAGCCGGTTTGAACGGATCGTGTTTCGCGCAGTGGTGCCTCGGGCAGTCAAACGTGCGAACGCCGTCTTCGTGGTCTCGGAGCGCACGAAGCGTGACGTGATTTCCCACTATGGGACGGCCGAGTCGCGGCTTGTCGTGACACCGAACGGCGTCGATCCGCGCTACACGCCCGGGCTCGGATCGCACGACTATGTCCTCTTTGTCGGCGCAATTCATTCGCGGAAGGAGCCGCTCGCAGCGCTCGCTGCGGCTCGCGATGTTGGGCTGCCCCTCGTCGTTGCGGGTCCCGCCCGTGATGAGGCGCTCGCCTCGGCACTGCGTGCGGGAGGTGCCGACCTCCGTGGATATGTGACACCCGACGAGTTGCTTGGGCTCTATCGCGGTGCAGCCGCTCTCGTCCTTCCCTCACGGTTCGAGGGCTTCGGATTGCCCGTTGCTGAGGCGATGGCATGCGGAACCCCGGTCGTGTTGTCGAGTGAGCCGGCGCTGCGTGAAGTTGCTGGAGAGGCCGGCGTGTACGCCGTCGACGGCGACTACAGCGCCGCGTTGAGGCAGGCGCTCTCGGAGCGCGCCGAACGGTCAGCCCTCGGTGTCGCACGAGCCGCCCAATTCACGTGGGCCGAGACGGCCCGGAAGACCGCGGCGACGTATCGCGAGGTGCTCGCGCAATGAAGGTTGCCGCCATCGTCGTTTCGCACGGGAGCGCGGCCGACCTCGCCGAGAACCTGCCTGCGCTCGTGCCGCAAGTCGACGAGCTGATCGTGATCGCGAACATCTCCGGATCGGTGCCACCCGGCGTCGAGGCGCTCCATAACGAGCGACCACTCGGGTTCGCCGCGAACCTCAACCTGGGCGTCTCTCACTCGACGGCCGACGCGATCCTCGCCGTCAACCCAGACGCGCGACCTGAGCCGGGTGCTGTCGAGGCTCTCGCGTCGTTCATGGCGGCGCATCCACGGTGCGGTGTGGCCGGGCCCAGGATGGTGTTTCCCGACGGAAGCCCGCAGCCGTCAAGAAGGCGGTTCCCCACCGTCACGGGCACGATCGTGCGCCGCACGCCGCTGCGGAAGGTCGTGCCGCAGCGGCGCCACTTCTACGAGGGCACCGACACGCCGCTCGAACCCGTGCCCGTCGACTGGATGCTCGGCGGCTTCATCCTCGTACGGAGAGAGGCCTACAACGAGCTCGGCGGCTTCGATGAGGGGTTTCGGTTGTACGGCGAGGACATCGACTTCCAGTACCGCGCGATGCAGGCCGGATGGGAGCGGTGGTACGTCCCAGACGCGGTTGTCGTGCACGAGCACAAGGCCGAAACCGACAAGCGGTGGCTGACCCGACGAACGCTCTGGCATTGGCGTGGCGTCGTGCGTTTCGTCCGCAAGCATCCCGAGCGGCTGAAGGCCCTCTGACGCATCTGGGACACTTGGCGGCATGAGCATCATCGAAAAGTTCGATCGGCTCGCTCGCGGGTACTCCGCGCACGACTACGCCGACCCAGCGCGGTACGCCGCCCGAAGAACCGACGTCATGCTCGCGACCGGCCCGGCAGTCCCCGATGGCGCGACCGTCCTCGACCTCGCTTGTGGTGACGCGAACATGGCAGAGCCGCTCCTTGCCCGCGGCTACCGCTACATCGGTGTTGACGGAAGCGGCGAAATGATCGCCGAAGCCGGCCGTCGCCTTGGTGACCGGGTCACGCTGATCCACGAGCTGATCGACCGCTACACCCCCTCAGGGCCAGTTGACGTGACCGTCTGTCTGCGCGCGTTCTACTACCCGTCCGACCGTGTGGCGTTCTTCCGCGATGTCGCCGCATATACGCGCTGCAAGTTTGTGTTCGATTTCGATCCACGCGTCTACCCACGGGCCGAGATCGAACGTGATCTCCGTGCAGCCGGCTTCGCGGAAATCGTGCTCCAGCCGTTCTTCCTGCCGCAACGCGTGTCGGTCCCGGCGCCGCTCCGGGCCGCACTCACGCTGCTCGAACGGTGCGGGCCTCTCGCTCGGCTCGCGCTTCGCGTGCGCGGCATCTGGTTCTGCGCCGCGGTTCCACCGCGGTAGCGCGGGCTACCGGCCGAGACGCTGGTCGAGCGCCGCCTGCGACGCGGTATCCCAGGTGCCCGTCTCGGACAGCCCATTCGCACGTTGGAACGCCTGTACCGCCTTCGAGGTGATTGGCCCATACACGCCCGTGATGGCGTAGCTGTAGTAGCCGAGCGTCGCCAGTTTGGTCTGCAGCCGTCGCACCTCAGCGTCGTTGAGCGTCATCACGCGCGGTGTTGTTGCGGTCGCCGTCGTTGACGTCGTGGCAGCCTGAGCTTCCGTCGAGGTCGTCGGTGTCGTTGCGGCCGAGGCCGGGGCGCTCGCCGTAGTGGTTGTTGCCGTCGTCGTCTGCGTCACCGTGCCCGACGTTGAGCCGGCGTCCGCTTCGGTGGGAATCGCACTTTCGCCCTGGCGTGAAACTGCCGCCGGATCGTCGGGTGCGAACGCAAAGGCAACCTGAGCCCCGAGGTTCCGTGGATCCGACGCTGACGGATGGAACGTCGGTGTGATCGTTACCTCGACGCGGGCGGGTGATGTGGGAATGTGGATGCGGAGAACGATCGTGCGTCCGTTGCGCACCTTCGCGTGGCGCACGACCAGCGTCTTCGCGAGCACCGACTGCTGGTTCTCGTCGATCCTGATCGACCCGACCTTGACCGTCGCATTGCCGATGCGCGCGTTCCCGTTGTAACCGGCGCGGGAGAGCGTGACGAGCATCGTGCCGGGGCCGTTCGCGCCGAAGTAGGTGTAGGTCGACCAGCCAGGCGCCCAGCCGTCTGGATACACCTGCTGCTCCGAGTACGCGAGGCGCCACGGCCCCGATCGGCGGTACAGCGTGAGCGAGTGCCACCTTGCGACCGGTGTCGCCTGGAGGACGATGCCGTTGTCGGTGACGATGTAGGGCGGATCGTTCTTCAGTGCGAGCGTTCCTCGGATGTCGAGAATCGTTGGCGCCTCCGTTGGGCCAGGCCCCGGCGCTGTGCCGTCGAGGCTCGCGACATGAGTGATCGATCGGTTCCAGAACTCGGTGAGCCAGAGGCCGTTCGGATCGACGATCTCCTGTCCGAGGTAAGTGACCGCCTCGCCATGCGACTGCTTGTCGATCCACGAGAGCTCCTGCGGCAGGTGGGCGCGGAAGGCGTTGCCGAAGTGCGACTCACCCCATGTGGTCGTGATCTCCGACGTGAGCATCCACGCGAGCAGCACGACGGTGGCGGCGGCTACGACAGCGCGATAGCGACGAAGGACGAGCACCCAGATCGAGAGGATCAGGACGATCGTTGTGGCCATGCGTAGTTCGGGAACGTTGAGCGCAAGATTGCGGTTACCGAACGTCAGCACGCCCATGCCGGGCGCCTCAAAGTACGGGTATTGGAGCTGCGGCTCCTGGCCCCAGATCAGGTAGAGGCAGAAGACACCCACTCCACCGACGATGCGCCAGTCGACGACCGCTGCTCGCAATGCCAGGGCGGTCAGGATCAGAAAGATCGGTGAGAGGTAGAACAGGTTGCGCTCCTCGTCGAGTGTCGAAAACACCGTTGAGAGGAACGCCGCTTTGACGGCGGTGTAGAGCGCGATGCAGACAATCGTGGAGCCGGCATACGCCACAAAGGCGCGGTAGGTCTTGTTGTCGCGGTGCTCGGCCAGACGTAGACCTGCCGCGCCCGCGATGATCGGCCCAACGCCGAGGCCGATGGTGAACGCCGCTCCGGCCCAGAGCCCGAGCCGGATCATGCGGTCCTTCCAGTACTGCGTTGAGACCTGCCAGATGTCGATGTGCTGCAGGATCACCCGGTTGAAGAGGAACAGGGCGCCGATGAACAGCACGGCGGCACCGATGGCGTCGCGTCGACTCCATGACGAGCGCATCGCACGGCCGCGCGGTCCGGTGAACCAGAGCCATCCGGCCGCAATTGCAAACGACGCTGGAATCGTGTCGAACTGCGGCGAACGCACCAGGAGTGCGAGGAGAGAGACCACTACTGCGACGAGAACGTCGGAGCGTCGCCGACGTGCGAGAGCCCGAACGATCAGCCACGACGCGAACGCGTAGTACGGGTAGGCGACCACCTCGGGAACCATCGACGTCACGTAGCTCATCGACGGGATCGAGACGGCGAGCACCGCGATCGCAAGTGACGTTCCCTTCGGGAGCAGCAGTCGCGAGAGCTTGTAGGTCGGCAGTGCGGCCAACGGCATCAGGAATGCGTTGAAGTACTTGATCGCCGTGTAGGCCGCTTCCGTCGAATGGATCGACCAGAACGGGGCGATCAGGACGGCATAGATCGTCTTGAAGTAGATCGGCTCGCCGCGGCGGGCTGCGTGTCCCGTTGCTTCGATCGCGCGCGAGATCTGTGTCCATTCGAGTTCGTCGGTGAACACCCAGGGTGTCTTCCGTGACCAGGCTTCGACCCCATAGAGCGTGAAGATCGCGAGTGCGAGACCGATTGCCGGGATCGTGTCGAGAACGCGGTCCAGCGTTCCACGCCGAGCGGGAGCCGGTGTTGGTGCGCCAGGAAGCGGCGCTTCGTGGGTGCTCACTCGGCCGCCGTCGCCAGGATCACGCGTGGGTCAAGGTCAGTTTCTCGCCGCACGAAGCGGCAGACAACGCCCGCCTCGGCGCAGACCGCGACGATGAGGTCGAGTCGCTCGCGAGGGGCGTTTGGAATCGTCACGAGCACGATGTCGGGTGTGGTGCGCGCGAGCACCTTCTCGAGCTCGCTGCTTGCGCCAAGCACCTTGACGCCGTGGAGTCGGCGACGACGCAGCTGCGGGTTGTCGTCGACGAAACCGACGACGCGTTCGCCAGCCGTTTCGCGCAGCTCACGCGAGAGGCTGCGGCCCGAACGGCCAGCTCCGACGATGAGTGTTCGGCGTGCGGTCTTGTCGCGCATCGTCTGGAAGCCGGTCACGACGGCACGTTCGATCACCCGTGAGCTCGCGATCACAAAAAAGCAGATCAGCATGTCGACGACGAAGAACGTGCGGGTGAAATCCTCAAGCGGCTGCTGGGTGCTCGAGATGTAGGCGGCTGTCACGAGCTCCGAGAGGATGATCGCCGAGCCTATCGCCGCGAGGTCGCGAAACCCTGCGTATCGCCAGATCGAGCGGTACAGGCCAAACGGAATGAATGCGACATATCGCGTCACGAGCAGCACCGGCAGCGTAATGGTGGCGAGGTGTCGCTGGTTCACACTGCCGGGCCAGCCGAACTGCAGTGCGTAGGCGGCCACGAGCGAAGCGCTGATCAGCCCAAAGTCGATCACCACTTCGGTGAGGCGGCGCCAGTGAACGGCGAAGGCCTGAAAGATCCCCGGCGCCTCGCCCGGCTCCGGTCGCCGTTCAACGTCGGACAGGAAGCTCGCAAATTGGACGAGCAACACAAAGGTGAAGAGCACGCCGATCAGGGTGAGGCGCGCGTTGTCGAGCACGTTGTACGTCAGGCTGGTCACTCCGAGTCCTGCGGCGACAAGCGCGAGCAGGAGCACTGCGTGTGACTCCGACAGTCCGAAGCGCACCAGTCGATGCGACGTGTGGTCGCGTCCGCCCTGGTAGACCGGGCGACCCTCAAGGAGCCGCGCGACAGTCACGAGCGTGGTGTCGAGGATCGGCACCGCCAGGATCAGCACCGGGAGAACGAGTGTCGCAACCGTCGTGCCGGCCACCTTCCAGCTCGCCGACAGTCCGAGCGCTGCGAGCGTGAACCCGAGCATCTGCGAGCCAGAGTCGCCCATGAACACGAGTGCCTTCTTCCCCGGACGAAGGTTGAAGGGGAGGAAGCCCGCGCACGCGCATGCTCCAGCGAGTGCGATCGCGAGCACTGCGTGATTCGGGTGCACCGTCACTGCGTCGATCGCAAAGAACACAAACGCAATCGAGGCGAGCGATGCGGCGAGGCCATCCATGTTGTCGAGCAAGTTGAACGCGTTCGTCATGCCAATCAGCCAGAACGCGGCGATCGCGCCAGCAACGATGTTGTTCGTCACGAGGTTCACGGTCGTTCCCGTTCCAATGACGAGGGCGGCCGCGCCGCCTTGGAGAACGAGCTTGGAAACGGGGCCAAGATGGCGGAGGTCGTCGTAGAGTCCCGCGATAAACATCACGGCCAGGCCGCCGTAGATTCCCCAAATACCACGCGACGGATGGACCGCGCCGACCGCGACTGCAGAAGCAAGACCGACAGTGATTCCGGCGAACATGCCCGGGCCGCCCAGGAGTGGCGTCGTCGTTTCGTGCCAGCGATCCGCGCTCGGCTCGGCGACAAGGCGACGCTGAAACGGGCCGCGCAGAAGCAGCCAGATTGCCAGTGCTGAGGCGGGTAGAGCGACGAGCGCCGCGGCAGTACTCACGGTTCCGGAGCGTATGTCAGTCGTGTTAGGTGCATGTTCGGCCTCGTCTCCTTTGGGTCGACGCGCCCGGACGCCGGGAACCCCCCCCGTTTAGACTAGAGCTACGCCATGACGGTCTACGCCGATCTCCTGCGCTATCGCGAGCTCTTCGGGAACCTTTTCCGACGCGACTTCCAGGCCAAGTATCGCGGTTCAGCGCTCGGAGTTCTCTGGTCGCTGCTGAATCCGCTCGCGCTCATGGCGGTCTACCTCGTCGTGTTCGGCCTGCTGTGGCAAGGCAACACCGTCCCGCACTACCCGCTGTTTCTTCTCGACGGGCTTGCGTGCTGGACGTTCTTCGGCACCTCGCTTCAGACCGCGACACGCTCGCTCGTCGACAGCGCCGAGCTCGTCAAGAAGGTGCGGTTCCCCCGTCAGCTCGTTCCGTTCTCGGCTGTTGCGACCCAGCTTGTGACCTTCGGCGTGATGCTCGGAATCCTGATCGTCGCGTCGTTCATCACGATTCCGGGAGTTCGACCAACGATCATCCTCGCGATTCCGCTGGCGCTGCTCTTCCTGTGTTTCGTTGCTGGGCTTGCACTTCTGCTCGCATGCCTCGATGTGCTGCTCCGCGACGTCGAGTACATCCTCACGGCCGCGCTCCTGCCGTGGTTTTTCCTCACACCGGTGCTCTGGACGTTCTCGAGCTTGCCGGCCAAAGTGCAGAGCCACACGATGTTGCTTGAGGTTCTCCGTTGGGGCAACCCCGCATCACCTGCGATCTCCGCCGTGCGAGGTGCGCTCTGGTCGTCAGGGGGCCCACGGCTTGCAGATGTCGTCTATCTCGCGGTCGCCGCGGTCGTGTCGCTCGCGCTCGGAGCGTTCGCGTTCTCGCGGCTTGACGACCGGCTTGCGCTTGAGCTCTAGGCGAGCAGCGTAATGCGGCCGTCGTAGATCCACGGCTCGTTGGTGGGTGCCGCGTAGGCCGGGAGGCCCGCAATGTCGGGCAGACGTTCGAGCTCGACGCCATCGACAACGGATGGGCAGATCAACGGTGCGGGAAAGCCCGGCACCCGACCCTTGCCTGGGCGGTACTGCTCAAGTGCGCGCGGGCGGCGGTGCAACAACCTCTGCGGCCAGTCGATCGCACCCGCGACGACCGAGTAGCCCTCTGCATGGGCTGCCGCCGTGCGCTCCTGCCAGTCCGCGCTCGGCGTGAGCGCCGCGGGAAGCTCGTAGTGGGTGGGCGTTGAGCGTGGTGCGACATCAACGTCGAAGCTGGCCGCAGTGCTGCCAAGTTCAGAGAACCACGCCCGCCATTCCACGACGAGGTCGGCCGCGAAGCGATAGCGACCAGGCGGGATTGGTCCTCGAACCGTCATCTCGATCGTCGCGGCCTCTCCCGGTGCGACATCGCGTCCGAGCGGCGTGCGGAGCCCATCCCACACGATCGGGTTTCCAAGCCCGTCGAGCCAGTGGTACGACGCGAGCACACGCGATGTCCAGGGGATCGTCCCCGTGTTTTCGACGACGAGGTGCGCGGTCATGAGCGACCCTGCCTCGGGCTGCTCGAGCGTCGCTTCGGCGAAGCGCATCGCGAGTGGGCCGGCGCTCATCGAGGCGTTGCTGCGGTCGATCCAACACGCCCGTGGGCGGCCGACGATGCACATGGGTGGGTGCTAAGGGACATTCGAAGGATTAGTCTAGGTCGCCATGGATCCGTTGCTTGTACGCACTGCTCGCCGCGAGGTCGTCGAGCGCACACCTGTGTGGTTTATGCGCCAGGCGGGCCGCTCGCTCCCCGAGTACCGGGCGATTCGCGAAAAACACGCGTTCTTCGAAGTCAACCGCAGCGCCGAGCTGACCGCAGAGGTGACGCTCCAGCCCGTGCGTCGTCACGACGTTGACGCAGCCGTGATGTTCGCGGACATCATGACCCCGGTGCCGCCAATGGGGCTGCCGGTTGAGCTCGTTGAGGGTGTCGGCCCCGTCATCGCGAGCCCTGTGCGTACTGCCGCCGACGTCGCAGCGCTCCAGATCCCCGATATCGAAGCCGCCGTGGCACCGATCCTTGAAGGCATTCGCATCGTGCGGCGTGAGCTGCGCCCCGACCAAGCCGTGATCGGCTTCTGTGGCGGGCCGTTCACGGTCGCCGGGTACCTCGTCGAGGGGAAGCCGTCGCGTGAGTTCACCGTGACGAAGTCGATGATGTACGGCGCCCCCGAGGTGTGGCATGGCCTGATGGAGAAGCTCGCCGAAACGTTCTCCCGCTACGCGGTGGCGCAGGTTCGGGCGGGAGCCGACATCGTGCAGATCTTCGACTCGTGGATCGGCGCGCTTTCACCGTCCGACTACCGCGAGTTTGTGGCGCCCTACTCACGACGGATTCTCGACGCGGTGCGCGCCGAGGGAACGCCGACGATCCACTTCGGCACGGGCGCGTCGACGCTGCTCGGCGAGCTGGCAGAGGCAGGTGGCGACGTGATCGGCCTCGACTGGCGGATCGGCCTCGACGACGGATGGAAGCTTGCCGGTGACGATCGCGCTGTGCAGGGCAACCTTGACCCGGCGCTGCTCTTTGCCCCGTGGGAGCGGATTGAAGCGGCGACGCGGGACATTCTGGCGCGGGCCGATGGACGCCCCGGCCACATCTTCAACCTCGGGCATGGCGTCTTGCCGAAGACCGACCCGGATGTGATCGGGCGATTGCGTGCGTTCGTGCACGAGCAGACGGCGCGGTAGCTGACGCGCACGCGGGCATGCGGGCATGAGGATCGCCGCGTTCGACCGCGAAATGCGTGTGACAAAGACGGTACGAAGATGATCCAGATTCGACCCAAAAGACACCTTGCGCTGCCGCTACGGTTCCTTCCTCTTCCCCAGGGCGGGCGGGGGCTAGGGACGGAAGGAGCAACCGCATGACCACACCCGGCCAGGTTGTTGTCGATCGGGTTTCGCAGCGGTTCCGGGTGTCGGCGTCGCCGTACCGGACGCTCAAGGATGTGGCGATCGCGCGTGGTCGCCGCGAGTCGCGCGACGTATGGGCGCTGCGCGACGTATCGCTCCGCGCGGAGCCCGGCGACGCACTCGCGCTTGTCGGTCGCAACGGATCGGGCAAGACGACGCTCCTCAAACTGCTGTCGGGCATCTTCAAACCGACGGCTGGGCGAGCCGAAGTCGGCGGACGGGTCGGGTCGCTGCTCGAGCTTGGGGCCGGCTTCCATCCCGACTTCACCGGCCGCGAAAACGTCTATCTGAACGGTTCGATCCACGGTCTCTCGCGAACGCGGGTCACCGAGTTGCTCGACGAGATCGTGGCGTTCGCTGAACTGGAGCGCGCTATCGACCTGCCTGTGCGCACCTACTCCTCCGGCATGTACATGCGCCTCGGTTTTTCGGTCGCTGCGCACATTCAGGCGGACGTGCTGCTGCTCGACGAGGTGTTTGCCGTCGGCGACGAGGATTTTCAACGGAAGTGCTTCGGGAAGATCAACGAGTTCAAACAGCGGGGAGGCACGATCCTCTTCGTCTCGCACGACGCGCACGCGGTCGAGCGTCTCTGCGATCGCGCAGTGCTGCTCCGGCAGGGCGAGGTTGCGTTTGATGGTCCGGCGCGCGAGGCGATTGCCGCCTACCGCCGCTTGCTTGCGAGCGACGCGAGTCCCGACGAGCTCGCCGCCGGTCTGCGCGAGTGGGGATCGGGTGAGGCGCGCATCCGTTCGGCAACGCTTCGCGATCGTGACGGCGACGAGCGTGTCCAGTTCGGCTCGGGCGAGTCGCTTGCGCTTGAGCTGACGATCGCCGTTCCCGCATCGGTTGCCCCGCCTGCGGTCGTTGTCGAGCTGCGTGATGACGATGGCATGTCACTCGGCACCGTCTCGGCCGACACAGGCACGCTCGGCTGGGGTGTGGGCGGCGGCGAACGACGTGTGCGTTTCGAGCTGCCAAAGCTGCCGCTTGCCGACGGCAAGTTCCATTTCCGGTGCTCTCTCGTCGACGAGCACGATGGTCACCTGTTGAGTTCGCTTGAGGATGCGGTGCAGTTCTATGTCTTCTCAGGCGGTCGAACGTCAGGCGTTGTGCTGCTCGAGGGTGGCTGGTCGTTGCAGGAGATCGGCGACGCCGAGCTAATCCCAGAGAGATGACCTCACGCACCTGCCACGACTGGCCGCAGCTCATGGAGCTTGCGCCCGAGCTGCAGTTCAAGCACTACACCCTGCGTGAAGTGCAGCTGCCTGTCGACGCGCATGTCGGCACTGAGGGCATCGACGTCGACGAGGTGTCGATCTGCGCCGATCTCGACAGCCACGTGTTCAACCCTGATCACACCGATCCGCAGGTCGCCGACGCGCTACGCGCCTCGCACTGGTTCGATCTCCGCGAGTGGGCCGCTCGCGGCTCCCTCGCCTGACGACCTTCCTGTCGGCCAGGCCGCGGTGGCGTGCCTCTCACCGCTAGTGTCACAGCGATGCCGGGATTCGTCATCCCCTTTCACGGTGCGGGCGGCAAGACCAGGCTCGACACGCTGGGCGCACAAGCACGTGCTGTGCTCGCCCATGCCATGGCGAGTGATGTGGCGGCCGCCTGCCGTGCCCTGGGCTCGGTTGTTGTGGTCGCCCCCGAAGATCCGCAGCTTGCCGGCACGGTGTTCGTGCCCGATCCCGGCGGTGGCCAGGGGGCGGCGGTTGCGACCGGCCTTGCTGCTGTCACCTCTCTCTCCGACGATCGTGTCGCCGTTGTCGTCAACGCCGATGTTCCGTGCGTTACGACGGCTGATCTCACCGTATTGATCGAGGCGCTTGCAGGACACGCGATCGCCTACGCGCCTGCCGCCGACGGAACAACGAACGCCTTGGCGCTCGCCGACGCATCAGTGTTTGCGCCGCTCTATGGGCCGGGTAGCGCAGCGCGATTTGCCGCGCTGGCCCAATCGGTTGCCGTCACGCTTCCGAACCTCGTCGATGACGTCGATACTCCCGCCGACCTCATGCGTCTTGCAGGCCGACTCGGCGTCGCAACACGTTTGACCCTCAAGGAGCCCGGGATGATCGGGGAGGCGGCGTGAAGATCGCCGTTCTTTCGGGCGGTGTGGGCGGGGCTCGCTTCCTTCGCGGGTTGACATCGGTTGTTGACTCGCGGGAGATGACGATCATCGGCAACGTCGCCGACGACCTTGAGATTCTGGGACTCCACGTCTCGCCCGATCTCGACAGCGTCCTCTACGCGCTCGCAGGCCTCTCTGATGAGGAGCGTGGGTGGGGGCGAGCAGACGAATCGTGGAACGCGCTCGCGACCGTCGCTGAGCTTTCAGGGGACGCCTGGTTCAAGCTGGGCGACCGCGACATTGGCCTGCACCTCGTTCGCACGCAGATGCTGTCGGAGGGCGCGACGCTCACCGAGGCGACGGCACGGTTGGTTGCGGCGTACGGGCTTGGCTTCGAGTTGCTTCCAGCAACGAACGATCCGTTGCGCACGTTCCTTGAAACGGCGGCGGGCACGTTTCCGTTCCAAACCTGGTTTGTCGAGCGGGGGCACCGCGACGAGGTCGATGCGGTGCACTACGCGGGCGCGCCCGACGCGACACCGTCGCCGGGTGTTGTCGAGGCGATTGCTGGCGCGGCTCTGATTGTGATCACGCCGAGTAATCCGTACGTGTCGATCGGCCCGATCCTGGCAGTGTCGGCGATTCGAGATGCGCTCGCAGCGCGCGATGCTCCGTGTGTGGCGGTCAGTCCGCTCATTGGCGGGCAGGCGGTGAAGGGGCCTGCCGACCGCATGCTCACGCGTCTTGCGGGTGGAACAACACCGGCGCACGTCGCGGGCTGTTACCCGGGACTGATTGATGCGTTGGTCTATGACGAGGCTGATGCCCCCGCCGAGCTCCCGCAGGATGTGCGGGGCCTTGTGACGCGTACGTTGATGAGTGACGACGGTGCGCGTCGGCGGCTCGCCCAGGCGGTGCTTGATGCTGGCGCTGCCGTAACGTGACCGGTCCGATGAGAAACGACGGGTAGGCGGGAGAGCGGGATGAAGGTTGCGATCTTGGGCGGTACGGGAAGTTTTGGTCGTGGCGTTGCTGTGAGGCTGGCTGCTGCGGGTGTTGACGACGTTGTGATTGGTTCCCGCGACGCTGAGCGTGCGCAGGCGATCGCGGCTGAGATCGGCGGTCGGGTCTCTGGCGCGACGAATGATGATGCGGTGCGTGGCGCGGACATCGCGGTGTTGGCGGTGAAGGCCGATGCGGCTCTCGACACGGCTCGCGATATCGCTGGCGCGCTCGGCGTGGTGCCGCTCTTCTCGGTTGCCTCGGCGCTCTCGTTTTCGAAAGATGGGGTTCGGAGCGACCCTGATGCGCGTGCGATCGCCGAGCGAATCCAGGATCTCGTTCAGGCACCGGTTGTCGCGGGTCTTCATACGATTGCTGCCGCGAACCTTGAAGAGGCTGCTCCGCAGGAGGACGCGTTGATCTGCGGCGATGATCTTGAAGCGAAGACGCTCGCGATCGAGATCTCTTCGAGGATCGTTGCGGGTGCTGCGCTTGATGCGGGCCCGCTCGCCAGCGCACGGGCACTTGAGGGACTCACGGCTGTGATCGTCAACGTGAACAAGCGCTACAAGGCGCACGCGGGTGTTCGGATCACCGGCGTTCATCACGAGTGATCTCACTTCTTCCTGTCGCGGGGTTGCCGGAGGTTCGCCCCGGTGACGATCTGGCGGCGTTGATCGCAGCGGTCGCACGGCTTGAGGATCGCGACGTTGTTGTGGTCGCCCAGAAGGTGGTGTCGAAGGCCGAAGGGCGCTTGGTGCGACTCGCCGATGTCGTGGCGTCGCCACGTGCGATCGAGTTGGCCGCCGGTGAGGTCGACCCACGGGAGATCGAGGTGATTCTTGCCGAGACGGAGCGCGTCGTCCGTCTCCGGGCCCCGTTTATCGTGTCTGAGACTCGCCACGGTTTGATCTGCGGCTCAGCCGGGGTCGATCACTCAAACAGTGGTGAGGATGACATGTTGGTTTTGCTGCCCGAAGATCCCGACGCGAGCGCGCGGAAGTTGCGCGATGCCGTTCGCGAGCAGACTGGTGCTGATGTTGCGGTGATCGTCGCCGACTCGTTTGGGCGCCCGTTTCGGATGGGTACAACAGACGTGGCGATCGGCGTGGCGGGTCTGGCGCCGATCCGCGATCTGCGTGGGACACATGATCGTGATGGGCGCGTGCTTCGTTCGACGCTGATTGCGGTGGCCGATGAGCTTGCGGCTGCGGCCGATCTCGCTCGCCGCAAGGAGAGTGGCGTTCCCGTCGTGATCGTGCGCGGCTTCCCGATTGAGGGTGATGGGTCGGCGCAGGAGCTCGTGATGCCTCGCGAGCGCAGCCTGTTCGACTAGCCCGTCGCTCGAGATGTGGCGGGCGATCTGTGTGTCGATCGGCCGCCACTCAGTCCACCTGTCCCAACACGACACAACCGTCCCCGCAGGCCATGCCCTGGGGACAGTCCCCAGAAGGTTGGTGGGGAGGCAGGTGTCCGCGGATCGCGACGGGGGAATGCGTGGAACGCCGCTCGCCTAGTGGGGTTGCGCGGCTTTCGCGCATTCACTGCATTCGGCGGTGGAATTCCCTGTGTCCGGTGTTCGCCGAAGGCCTAAAGTCGCCGCGCATACGGTAATTCCGACACGAATCCTGCGGCGCAATCCGCCGGAAAATTGCGTGCAAAACGCAGGCTGCAAAGGGGTTAGAGGCGAGCGGTCCGCGGTGTAGTGGCTTGGGGCTCTCGCGGCGCGCCGCGAGAGCCCCAAGCCACTACACCGCGGACCGCTCGCCTCTAACCCCTTTGCAGCCTGCGTTTTGCACGCA
>CAEZXP010000010.1_pt1 | contig 51323 bp, 47 predicted proteins | sample 7265271 | NCBI WGS metagenome assembly CAEZXP01 (sample SAMEA6813909, study PRJEB35770) | uncultured Actinomycetes bacterium | biome: Freshwater; feature: Freshwater reservoir; material: water | place: Czech Republic | collected 2016-11-09 | depth 0.5m m
GGGTCGGGCTGCCCATCACAAAAGATGGGACGAACGGTCGCCGATGCAGCTGTGACGACGGTGCGTGCGACACGATCGCCGTCGCAAAACGCTCGTGCCAACGGATGCGTCGGATCGTTCGCTTCGTGGCGCGCCGGATGTGAACCGGGGTGGAATCGGGTCGGCTGAGGAAGCCATCAACGTACGGTGGACGGGAGTCGGAGCCATGGAAGCTGCACACGACAGGCTTGCCGACGGCGCGAAGGAGCGGCAGGTCGTATCGCGAGAAGATGCGCGATCCGTAGCCGAGCAGCACCGCGTCGCAGCGTACGGCCACCCATGCAAGGAGCAGGGCTCGAAGCGGTAGCTGCGCGATGTGCCATGCATGACGCGTGACGCGACGTCGCTCCGCGGCGGCCCCACGCTTGCGTGCGGTGAAGCGGATCAGACGAAACACCATCCCAGGCTGATCGGGATCGGAGTACCCGAACGGGTGGCGTACGTACGCGACGCGCACGACGTCGACTCCGAGTTCGTGGAACCCCTCGGCGAGCGACGATTGGTAGCCCGCGATGTCGACAGTGCCGATGAAGACCCTCACGACGCGGCCGCCGATCGTCGGAGGCCGCTGCCGCGCTCGCCGAGCACAAACAGCATCGCCGCGTATACGGGCAGTCCGACGCCCGCAACGATCATCACGGCGAGTGGCCGCCAGCCACCCGTTGGCACGACAGCTGACGCGGCAACGCCTCCGGCGGTTGCGCTCACGATCACGCGGGCGCAGGTCGAGTACGGGAAATGCCAGGTCGCGAACCGGCGCGCCGCACTGTACGACCAGCCCAAGTATACGAGCATCGACGCCGGTGTCGCAAGGGCGGCACCCATCAGTCCGAAGGGTGGAATGAGCGCGAAATTGAGGCTCACGTTGACGATGACTGCGGCAATCGCTGCGTAGAGAAATGGGCGGGTCTTCTTTTCCAGGACGAGGCCGGTGGCGGCCACGCTGGCGAGCGCGAAGACGAACGATCCCATTGCGATCACAGGAGCGATGTTTGCATGTCGCGCGTAGTCGTACTTACCGGTGAGGATCCATACGAGATCGCTCGCGCTCACGGTGATGAAGGCGATGCACGGGGCGGCGATGATCAACGCGATCCGGGTGTACGACGTCATGAGCCGCTCCGCCTCAGCTCGCCCTTTGCGCTCGTAGGTGGTTACGAGGAGCGGGCCGGTCGCGGTGAAGAACGCGAAGACGGGAATCGCGACGCCCCGGTCGCCAATCACGCTCGACACGCTGTAGACCCCTACATGTCCAGTGTCCTTCAGCACGGCCAGGATGTAGCGATCCACAAACGCGAGCAGCCAGGTTGCGACCGCTGCCGCGCTGGCCGGAACGCCGTAACGGAGCCATGGTCGGATCGGCACATGAGCACCCACCCCTCCGCGAGGCCACGCCACGATCAGACCGGCGGTTCCGAGCACGAGCGAGGCTGACGCGAGGCCCGCGAGGTACCCCTCCACCTCGTGTCCCTCGAACACGAGCCAGACGCCCAGCGCGGCACCGCCAATTCGGGCGCTTGCATCGACAACCGCGTAGGCACGTGGCCGAAGACTCGCGGCGAAGATCGAGATCGTGATGTTCTGAAGCGCGAGTCCGACTGTCGCCGCCAAGATCAACCACTGGTTGTCGTGCACGGCTGAGCTGACGATGCCAATCAGCATCACCACCACGCCAAAGCCCGCGAACGCTACGAGCGCGCCCAACAGCGCGCGCCGCAACCCGTTGCCGAAACCTGCGAGGTCGTTTGCGACTCGATGGGCTGGGAGTTCACGCAGGATTGCGGCTGCGAGCCAGCTCGCGACGATCGTCCAGCCAAGCGTGACGAGCGTCTGGCAGATCGCCAAGACTCCGAGCTCGGTTGGTGCAAGCTCGCGCGCCAACACCGGGATAACGAGGAATCCGGCCAAGGCCGGCACGAGCTGTGTCGGCAGGTAGGTGACGAAATCGCGGAGCGCACGACCTCCGTCATGGAGGCCGAGAACCTTCGCGAATCGAATGCCGCGCGTCACGGAATCTGTGTTGGCCGGCGAACCACGCGGTTGCCGAGCACGAGCACGTCCATCTTCGTCTTGAGGAAGCAGTCGACAGCATCGCGCGGTGACGTGACGATCGGCTCGTTCTCGTTGAACGACGTGTTGAGCAAGATCGGCACACCTGTCAGCGTTTCGAACGCCTCGATCAACGCATAGTACCGAGGCTCGACATCACGTTCGACTGTCTGGAGCCGTCCGGTGTCGTCGATGTGGTTGACGGCCGGGATCTCGGCGCGCTTTTCAACGCGCGTCTTGTAGACCATGACCATGAAGGGCGAGGTGTAATCCTGCTCGAACCAGTCACCGGCCCGCTCGGCGAGGAGCGACGGTGCGAACGGACGAAACGGCTCTCGGTGCTTGATCCGGGCGTTCAGGATGTCTTTCATGTCGCCCCGGCGCGGATCCGCAACGATCGAGCGGTGGCCGAGTGCGCGTGGCCCGAACTCCATTCGGCCTTGGAACCAGCCGACGACTTCCCCGGCTGCGATGCGTTCGGCGACCGCAGGGAAGAGGTCTTCGTCGGCGAGGAGGTCGCCGGTGAGCTTCGCATCCGTTAGCGCGGCGACGTAGTCGGCATCGGTGAACGCGGGCCCCGTGTAGGCATGGCGCATGACGTAGCTACGCGGCTTGCCCAGCGTCTCGTGCCAAACGCGGAAGGCGGCACCGACGGCTGTTCCTGAATCGCCCGCGGCCGGCTGCACATAGATCTCTTCAAAGCCCGTCTGCTGGCGAATCATCCCATTTGCCACCGCGTTCAGCGCCACGCCTCCCGCAAGGCACAGCCGGGGTGAGCCGGTTCGTGCGTGCGCTGTGTTCACGCAGTGGAGGTACGCCTCTTCGAGCACTCGCTGCAACGCGGCAGCGACGTCGTGATGCACCTCGGTGACCTCCGACTTCGGTACACGTGCTGGGCCGAGAAGTCGTTCAAGCTCGGGCGAGAAGATGCGGCCGATCGTCGGCGATCCGTCGTCCCACGTCATCGCCACACCCTTTGAGTGATGCGTGAAGTACCGCAGGTTCAGCCGGAAGAATGGGCCTGTGAGGTCGACAAGGTCACGCACCTTCTCGACGTACCGCGTCGGGTCGCCGTAGGGCGCGAGTCCCATCACCTTCCCTTCGTCGCCGTAGTGCGGGAAGCCGAGCCACTGGGTTACTGCGGTGTAGAGAAGACCGAGCGAATGGGGGAAAAGCACTCGGTCGAGAACCTCGAGCGACGAGTCGTTGCCGTGTGCGAGCATCATCGACGCGTAGTCGCCAAAGCCATCGATGGTGAGGACTGCGGCCTCATCGAACGGCGAGACGTAGAACGCGCTCGCCGCATGAGCGAGGTGATGCTCGACGTGGTGCACGTCTGCGCGCAGCTCCGCGGGGTCGAGGCCGAGGTCGAGGGCGACGCGGCTACGAACATCCCGAACTGACGCCGCGTTCTTCAGTCGCGCGAAGAGATACGACGGCGCTGGTGGATGGCGCAGGGAGTAGCGAAGCTTGGCGCCGGCGTTCGCCTTGACGTCACGGCCGATCGCGATGTGGTCGAGCTCGGTGGGTGCGACACCGGCGTCGGCAAGGCACCAGGCTGCAGCCAGGGTCGGAAAGCCCGCGCAGTGCTTCACACGGTTGAAGCGCTCCTCTTCGGCCGCGGCAACGAGAACGCCGTCCACGACAAGCGCGGCCGCCGCGTCACCATGAAAGGCGTTGAGGCCAAGAATGGTCGTCAACGCCCTAGCCCCCTTCGCTGCACAGAACGATCCTAGTCTGTTGCCGGGAGGAAGCTACGTGCCCACAGTTCGACGTTGAGCGCCCGCCACAGCTCAAACCCGGCGTCGAGCGTCCCACGGCGGTGTGCGTCGAGGCGGGAGAGAGCTGCATCGGCGTTGACGAAGCCGCGTTCACGAAACGCCTGCGAGGAGAACACGTCTGCGGCAAAATCGCCGAGCGCTCCTCGGAACCAGACGGCCTCCGGTGTTGCGAAGCCGAGCTTGTCGGTGCGGGCAGCGACGGCAGGCGGAAGGACATCGGCGAGTGCGCGACGCACGATCTTCTTGGTTGTAACGCCATCCAAGAGTTCGCCCGCGCTCAGTGAGAAGGCAAGCTCAACGAGCCGGTAGTCGAGAAATGGGACGCGGGCTTCGATCGAATGCGCCATCGAGTTTCTGTCCTCGGCGTGCAGAAGCTCCGGCAGACCACGAACAGTCAAAATGCGTGTCATCAGCGTTCTCAGGCTGTCCGAGTAGGGCGATTCGACCTGCTCGACCGATGCTGGAAGATCTCTGAGCGCGTCGCCGACCAGTGCGGGCGAGCCCGACTGCTTCGCTCGGAGGTAGTTCTCGAGTTTCGCCGGTGCGAACGCGCGGCCAAGCACCTTCAGGGTGGCGCGGAGATCGCGACTTCGGTTGAAGCGCGTCGCTTGGCGTGCGAGCTCGAAGATGCGCCCGCGACGAGCAAGGTCGCGGTACCGCGCAGGCAGGTAGGCGGGATACCCGGCGAAGACCTCGTCGCCGCCCTGGCCGTCCAGCACCACGGTGATTCCCGCGGCGCGGGCGGCACGCATCACAAACCATCCAGCGCAGATGCTCGTCGAGCGGAACGGTTCATCGTGCGCCTCGACGATCGATGGAAGAGCCTCAACCAACTCGTGGTCTGTGAACGTCACCCACGTGGGATCCGCGATCGTGCGGTCGACGACAGCGCGGGCATACGGCCGCTCGTCGTAGCCGGGCACATCGAAATAGGCGGTGAACGTGGCCTGCCGGTCGCCGACCGGGCGTGCGTCCGCAACCTCCGTCCGCAGCAGCTGGTCGACCGTGCACGCCACCGCCGAGGAGTCGATCCCGCCGGAGAGCGCCGTGCCGACTTTGACGTCGGCCCGTAGCCGCAGCCGCACCGAGTCGAGGAACAGCTCGCGTACCGCTGCAACCGGATCGCCGGTTGGCGGGTCGCGGCGCTCAAGGCTCCAGTAGCGCGAGAGCCGGAGCCCCGAGTCGTCCAGGGTGAGCGTGTGAGCGGCAGGGAGCTTTCTGATCCCCGCAAAGAAGGTGTCGTCTGTGTGGTCGAACCGGTCGAACGCGATGTAGTCACGAATGATCGAGTGGTTCGGGCGGAGAGGGCCGCCAAGGTGGTCGGCCCGGAACGCCTTCAGCTCGCTCGCAAACGAGAAGCGTGACCCGCTCCAGCGGTAGTAGAAGGGTTTGACGCCAAAGCGGTCGCGTGACGCAAAGAGGCGGCGGCGGCGATCGTCCCAGATCGCGAACGCCCACATGCCGTTGAACCGCGACACACACGCGTCGCCCCACTCGCGGTAGGCGGTGAGCAGCACCTCGGTATCGCTGGCTGAGCGAAAGGAGTGACCCAATCCCTCTAGCTCATGTCGGAGCTCGCGGTAGTTGTAGAGCTCACCGTTGTAGATCAGGTGCAGCGTTCCGTCAGGGGAGTGGAAGGGCTGATCGCCGCCGTGTGTGAGGTCGATGACCGACAGCCGGCGATGCCCGAGCGCGACACCGTCGGCAAAGAAGTAGCCGTCTCCGTTCGGGCCGCGGTGAGCGAGGGTCGCCGTCATTCCGCGCACGGTCTCGACGTCCGCTGGGGCGTGCAGGTCGACGACACCGCAGATGCCGCACATCGCTAGCGCGACCCACCGACGGGAACGAGCGAGGCGTACAGCGCTTCGATCAGGCGGGCGTTTAGGACGGGATCGAAGTGTGCGAGCGCATGCTCGCGGCCAGCGGTTCCCATAGCGGCCCGACGTTCAGGATCGGCGATCAACCCGTGCAGCGCGGTGGCGATCGCGGCAGGAGTCGGATCATCAAGCAGCACGCCGGTGACGCCAGGGACAAGGACGCCGCCGCCGTCGTGGGAGCCGCTCGCGACCACGGGAATGCCAAATGTTTCCGCTTCGAGGACTGGGCGGCCAAGGCCCACACCTTGGTTTGGAAAGGTCATGACATCGATCACGGAGTAGATGAGTGCCGTATCGGAGGTGTACGGCAAGAACGAGAAGTGGCTGCTGAGTCCGCGCTGTTGCACCCGTGCGTGCAGCGCTGCCTCTTCGTCGGTCAAGAGCCCGGCCGCGGCAAGAAGTCGTCCACGAGGGGTCGCGAAGAACGAGCTCGGTCGCACCCCGCCGCCGATGATCACGAAGTGCGCGGTGGAGTCTTCCGCGGCGAGGATCGCAGCCGCGTCAACGAGCTCGGGCCACCCTTTCTGGCGGCGTACGAATCCCGCAAAGCCGATCAACACGCGGTGATCGGGGAGGCCAAGTGCGCTCCTCGATCCCTGAGGCCGAGGTTCGACGATGACCACGCTGTTCGGAATCACCCGCACCGGAAGCGTGATGGGGAAGGTCGCGGCGACGTCGCTGTCGATCGCGACTGCCTCGTCCCCCCAGCGGTCAATCAGCCGCGCAATCACTCGAGACCGCCGATCGCGCCCGCCCCCTGCGAGGGAGCTGCGGAGATGCCAAACGACGAACGCCCCCTGCCGCTTCGCGACCCACGCCGCTGGAAGCAGAGGGGAGTCGTTGAGGTGAACGATCGGGTAGCGCCCCTTGCGCATCGTGCGGTTGAGGCCGATCACGTGAGCGGGCAAGTTGAGCAGCTCGCGTCCGACGATCAACCAGCGGGCGCCGGCGTACGGGCTGTCCCAGGTGTGCGAGAAGATCGACGAGCGACCAGCATGCACGACGGCTCCGGCCGATCGGAAGAGCTCGGCAGAAGGGCCCTCGGGCACGAAGACGTGAGGGACGTAGACGTCGCGATCGAGGTTGCGAATGATGTGTGCGAGGCTCGTCGGCGCACCACCAAGCTGCGATCGGTGGTGGACGTACAAGATCTTCGTGCGGCGGGCGCGCGCGATCGCCTGCGCGTACATGTCTTCCATGCGCCGGGTCGACGCCTCTGGGCTGAAGTGCACTTCTGCGTGTGCTCGGGCGGCGCGCCCCATCTCCGCCGCTCGATCCGGGTCTTCAACAAGCGATGCGATCGCGGCCGCGAGTGTCTTCGCATCGTTGGCGGCGAGGAGGCCGGTGGCGCCGTCAACCAGGATGCCTCCGCCCGACCGGGAGCCTGTCGCAACGACCGGCACGCCCGCCGACGCCGCCTCGATCACTGGGCGGCCAAGCTCGGGGCCGCGCGATGGCGCGACCACGACATCGCTTGCGCGATACCGCAGCGAGGTGTCGGGGGTGAACGGGACGAGGAGGATCGCGTCACCCAGCCCCGTGGTCTTGATCAACTCGCGGGTTTCGCGGTCGTAGTTGCGCGCGAGGTCAAGACGGCGAAGCAGTTTCCCGACGAACGTTTGGAAGAACGCGTCGCTTCGCACCGCGCCTCCGACCATCATGAAGACGGCATCGGGGCGGCGCTTGAGCACCTCGCGGGCTGCGTGGATGAATTCGGCGAAGCCCTTCGACGGATAGAGGAACCCGAAGAATGAGACGAGCGGGCGCTCCGGATCGAGTCCAAGTTCGATCCGTGCTTCTCGACGTGAGCCCGGGCTGAAACGTTCGAGGTCGGCCGAGTTTGGAATCACCTCGGACGCGAGCCCAAAGCTCTCAGCGACGTCGGAGTTGATTGCGATCGACGCGTCGGAAATGCGTGCGATGAAGTTCCGCAGCAGGCGTGATCGTCGCGACTCGGTGTCGGGAAGCGCCGAGCGCAAATGCCAGATCACCGGGATCTTGCGGCGATACGCGAGGTACCCGGCGACCACAAGCGGTGAATCGTTCAGATGAACGAGGTCGAACGACTCTCGGGAAAGGAGACGACGAAAGCTGAAGGTGTGAGCTGGCAGCCGGAGCAGCTCACGCACAAAGAGCAGCCAGCGGCGACCGCGATAGACGCTTGCCCAAATGTGGGTGAAGCTGGCGACGACGCCCGTGTGGACGATTGCGCCGGAATCACGGAATAGGTCGGCCGCCGGGCCTGGAGGGCAGAAGACGTGCGGCTCAAACCGCTCCTGGTCGAGATTTCGAATGATGTAGGAGAGGCTCGTGGGGGCACCGCCGAGCTCGCTCCGGTGATGGACGTAGAGGATCCGTATGCGTGCCATGCGTGCGCCCTTCGAGGTGAACTGCGGAGCGAGCAGGCATCCTAAACCCGCAGTGGGCAACCGCACCGAACCGACGCTCCTCCTGATCAGTCGTCGCGCCTTCTATCCGGTGCACGCGGCCGTGCTCCGAGCGCTCGCCACAACGTACGAGGTCAGCGTTGCTGTTCTTGGCGCGGAGGAGCAAGAACTGCCCGATGTTCATCGAAGTCTCGGCTGGGTGACCCCTGACGAGCTGCGTGAATGGGGCATTCGTGTGGAGCTGCTCCCGCCGAGCGGTGCCGATTGGGCAGATGACGCTGCGGCGATTCGCAACTGCCTTGCCGGCGTCGATCCCGACGCAGTGTGGGTGCAGGAGGAGCCGGTCGACCTCATCGCGCTCGAGGTGCTGGCCGCGTACCGCCGACAGCGCGAACGTCCTCGCATCGGCTGTGCGGTGTGCGAGAACATCTTTCAGCGAGGCGATCTACGCACGCGGCTTCGGCGCCGTCATCTGTGGCCACGTCTTGATGTGCTGCTGCCGGTCGCGCAGGCGTCTCTTGCTGGTGTGCGCGCTGTTGGCATGCCTCGTTCAATCGCGTCGGCCGAGCTGGTCGCAGGAATCGACGCGCCGACAGACCTTTTACTGCGTGCTCCGCGCAGCGGGGTTAGCGACTTCCGCATCGGTTTCGTTGGGCGGCTTGTTCCCGAGAAGGGTTGGGCCGACGTCTTGGCTGCGTTGGTTGAGCTGCCGGGCACATCCGCGGCATTTGCGGGTGACGGCCCCGATCGAGACGCTCTGGTTGCCGCTCTCGCCCAGCCAAGCCTTGGTGGACGTGCCGCCTGGGAGGGTCTGCTCGCGAAGGACGACCTCTGGAACTTCTATCGCTCGCTCGACTGCTTGGTCGTCCCCTCGCGCACGACAGCCACGTGGAAGGAGCAGTTCGGCGCTGTGATCGCTGACGCGTTCGCCGTCGGCGTTCCGGTGGTCGCGTTCGATAGCGGCGCAATCGCCGAAGTGGTCGGTGATGCAGGGATCGTCGTTCCCGAGGGTGATGTGGAAGCCCTTACAGCGGCGCTTGCGCGCGTACGCGACGAGCGCCACCTGCGCGAACAGCTCGCAACCGCCGGGCGCGCCCGGTACGAGACGGAGTTCTCGATTAACGCGTACGCCGGGAAGATCGCTGCCGCCTACGGTCTCCGCCGTCGGTCGTCGGCAGGCGTCGCATAGATCTCGCTAGTACCGCTCGTCGGTCAAGGCGCCCGTTCCCAATGCGTACTGCAAGAGGCGATTGAGCTTCGCCGGCTCGATTCGCGCGTCGCTGCCGTGCCCGAGGTCTTCGGCGAGCGCGTACCAGTACTCGATGCCGAGGCCCGCCGACGCGCGAGCGACGCTATGGTCGAACAGTCTGGGGTTGAGAATCTCGATCACCTTCGAGCCGTCGCCCATGAACAGGACGTTGTAGTTGCCAGCTCCGTGGTAGCCCGCGAGAACAGCGGTCTCGGCGAAGAGGCGCACCTGCTCGGCGGGCGAGAGCTCGTCGGGACGCACGATCTCGAACTCGTGCTGATCGAGCACAGGTAGGAGATCTTGCTCGTTCACGATCGACCGACGGACCCCGGCGCGGCTGAGCCAGATACGACGAGACGGCACGGTCGTCTCTGGATGACCCGCCCCTCGGCGGATCGTGGCGCGCAGCTCTCGCAGCAGGTCGCCACGGGGCACGATGGCGCGTTCCGACGCCCGAAGGAGTGTGAGGTGTTCGACCCGATACCACCCTGCCTCGACGGGAAGCAGCGCCGCCTCGTGGACGCCCGCGAGCTGCGGAAGCTCGCGATGGAACGGGAGCATCGGACTTGGCACAAGCACGCGCGTGTCGGGTGGGAGTACGCCGGCAAGCGCGAGACGCGGGAGCGCATCCATCAGCCAATGGGCGTAGTTGATCTCTCCATCCCACGTGAGCAGCGAGACGTGGCGTCCAGGCAGCCGAGGCATGTCGGGGCCGGGTTGAGGGAACGCACGGGGGCGGCCAGTGAAAAGTGACTCCGACACGAATGTTCCATCCGCTGTGAAGACCGCTCCCTCGGGGGCGTAGACGATCGCATCGGGAATCTCGCAGCTGAACGCTTCTGGAACCGGGTAGCGCGTGAAGGCCGCGAGGCTCGAGAAGTAGATCTCCGACGCATCACGGCTTCGTGCTTCGACGGTGGCACGGTGGTTGGCGACGAGATTCCTGCCTTCGAGCAACACGTTGAGGGCGTCCTCTTGGAGCGCGCGGGAGGGAGGGCGTGTCTCGAATGTGGCAGGTCGCAGCACCCGAAGGCCCAACCCTGCCGCCGCTGCGCTCTCGTGGAGGCTCTCGATCGCCGGTGGAGTGAAGCGATCTGTCGTTCCGCCTGCCCGCCGATATGCCCGTCGCGCGAGCCACGGCAGGAGATAGCGCCGAGCGAGTCGGCTCGACAGGATGCGATGCTTCGTCGCGCCGATCACGGTCGTACAGCCTTCCCGAACGCGGCGAGTGGCGCCAGAGGGTCAAGTCGCATAACGGAAGCAAGGAGTCGCCGATCACGGACAACGGAACGTGGTGCCGCGACCGTGAGGCGTCGTGCAAGTCGCCGTGTCTCGTCGCGAAGGTCGGCGCCGCTATGAGTGGCCAATCGCCGCGAGGCTTCAAGGATCGTTCGGGCTGCCGACCGTTGCGGTGCGTCGAGGAACTGCGGGAACCCCTGCGCGAGATGGCGTGCCGCCGTGACGTCCTCGTTGCCGACGATGAGCCCGAGTGCCGCGAGGTTGCGACGCGCAACTTCGGTGGCGGCAGCTTCTTGGCGATCAGCGCGCGTGCTGCTCACCTGAGACGCGTGCACGCGATAGGCGACAAGCGGCGCCGGCAGGTTGCAGCCCTCGCCGAGGGCTAGGAGTTCGCTCCAGAGCCCGTAATCCTCACTCGGTTCGAGCGTGGGGTCGTAGGCATGTCCGAGCGTCCGAATGTCGCGGGTGCGAAACGCGACACTCGAGTGAACGAACGGATTTTGGAACAGAGCGCGCACACGAATCTCCGCATCGCTTCGCGGCTGACGATCGATGCGGAGCGGCTCGCCTGTGGCGTCGATCAGCTCGACGTCGCTGCCGACAATCGCAAGGCGGTCGTTGCGCGTGAAGGCATCGACCTGAGCTGCGACCCGGCCGGGACGCGATAGGTCGTCGGCATCTTGGCGTACGAGGATCTCTCCGCGCGCCCGCTCGATGGCGATGTTGAGAGCGTGGGTGTAGCCGCCGTTTTCGGCGAGTTCGATCAGCACGAGCCGTGGGTCAGTGATCTGTCGGAGCAGCTCTCGTGTCCCATCGGTCGAGCCGTCGTCGATCACGATCAGCTCAAGGTCGGTGAACGTTTGCGCAAGGATCGACACAACGGCGCTCTTCACGAAGGGCGCTGCGTTATAGGCAGGCATAAGCACGCTGACTGCGGGGACGCTCATCGCACGAGCTCCGCAAAGAGTTCGAGATGCCGCTGCGTCCAGGACGAGAGATCGAAACGCTCGACGGCTCGAGCGCGTGCCGCACGCGCCAACGACTCACGCTCAGACGCCACTGCGAGTACCGCCCGCGCGAGTTCTGCGGGGTCGGGAGGAACGTCGTCATCCCAGCTCGCCGTTGACGAAACGCTGACACCGGCCTCGTCACCGACGAGTTCTGGAACCCCACCGCTTCGCGAGTACACGACCGGGAGACCGCAGGCCATCGCTTCGATCACAACGGAGGGGCATGGATCGTTCACCTTGGTGTGGAGCAGTACGTGTGCGTCGCCGAGGATCCGTGGCGCGTCGATCTGGCTGTACGGCCCCAAGAAGTGGACGTGAGCTTGCACTCCTAGTTCCGTGAGCAGCTGGGCGGCGTCGGCGGCCGCCACGTCGGGCGAAGCAAAGCGCAGGCGACCCGTCACGACAAGTTCCGCATCGGGACGTTCGTTCCGCACGAGCGCCAATGTCTGGGCGGCGGTCTCGAAGCGATAACGCTGAAACTGGTCGCCGCCGAGGAGCAGCCGGAGGCCCGGCGGTGGGGGTGAGGCGGGCGGCGTGAAGACCGACGTGTCGACGGCGTTGTAGAGGATCTCGAAACGCTCGGTGCGCGGGCCGAGGAAGCGGTCGGCTGACGCTTTGCAGAAGACGCTCTGGAAGAAGACGTGGTCGCTTTGGTGCAGAAGCTCTGCGAGCGGCGCGTTGATCGCCTCGGTTTCGGCTCCCGCCCACGCGGGGTAGGCGACCCCGTTTTGGTTGACAACCACGGTGGCTCCCCGCGACCGAGCGCGTGCGACGGCATCGCGCCAGTCAGGGGCAAGGCTGCTCGATCCGAGATAGAGGACGTTGAACCGCAGCCCGTGGTGGGGAAGTGTCTCAGCGAGGCGTTGGAACTTGATGATGCCGCCACCTGCTGGCTGGTCGGGCGCCGGAATCGCTTCGGTTCCGTAGGAGACCGCGATCGAACGCCCCTTCGCTCGCGGTGCGAGCCGGGTGGCGAGGTCGACGGCGCTTCGCCGGCCACGGATCACGACGCTCCGGAGCTTCATCGGGCGACCTGATCGAAGATCGCAAGGGTCTGCTCGCGCATGCGGTCGGCTGAAAACTCGCGCGCCACCCGAGCGCGGCCAGCGTGTGCCAACGAGCGTCGGAGCTGCGGGTCATCGCGGAGCCGAACAAGCGCGGCGGCCAGCTCGGCAGGAGCCTCGGCAGCAACCAGAAGGCCAGACTCGCCATCGTGGACGAGGGACGGCAGGCCTCCAACCGCCGTTGCGATCACGGGCCGTGAGCGGGCCATCGCTTCAAGTGCGACAAGAGGAAGTCCCTCGTCGCGAGAGGGCAGGACGAGTCCATCGCTCGCATCGAGGAGCTCGTCGAGATCGTTTCGATGGCCGAGAAACTCGACGCGTTCGCCCAAGCCAAGGTCGGACACTTGGCGTTCGAGGTCGCTTCTGAATGAGCCGCCCTCGAGGTCGTCGCCCACGAACCGAACTTGGATGTCGGCGGGCGCCAGAGCGAGCGCGGCGAGAAGCACGTCCTGCCCCTTCACTGCCGCGAGGCGTGCTGCACAGACAAGCGTGAGCCCAGGGCTTTGCGGCGGATCGGTATCGGGCCCGAGTGCGACACCGTTCCGTACAACGGAGACGCGTTCGGCGGGTGCCCCGCTTGCGATGAGCTGGTCGCGAACAGGCTCCGACACGGCGACGAACGCAGCGGGGATCTTGATCGTCCCACGCTCAATCAGGTGCTGGAGCCGCGCCACCGAGGGACGCCCGCTGTAGTGCTCGACGATGTGGGAATGCTGGACGAGCGGGATTCGCGCGAACGAGGCAGCGAGCCGCGCCAGCTGGTTGCCGACGTAGAGCGAGTGCGTATTGACGAGGTTGCACCGCGCACCCTTGAGCGTGCGGGCGAAGCCGCGTGCCTGGTCGATGCGGTAGCTCCGTGCGAGCGGCAGTCGAGCGACAGCAATCCCGTCGGCCTCAAGGCGCGCAGCCATCGGCCCACCCGTCGGCAGAAAGGCGAGCGGGGTCCCGCCGCGGTCACGGACGCCACGCATGAGCTCGTGCGCGACCACTTGGCCTCCGGTCACGTTGCCGTCGATGAGGAGGAACGCGACTCTCATCGGCCCGTTGTCACCGCCCTGCGCGGTGTCGACCGCCGAAGGTCCGGGGACACAGGACTAGTATAGGAGGCCACCCGATGAGCCTTCCGGGTCGCGACACCTCATGAAATGGATCATCACCGGAATCGCCGGTTTTATTGGCTGTAACACCGCCCGCCTCCTGGCGCAGCGCGGCGATGTCGTGATCGGGATCGATGACCTCTCCCGGCCGGGAGCGGATCTCAACCTACGGTGGCTGAACGAGCAGCAGACCGTGGCGGCGTTTCATCGCGTCGACGTACGCGATCACGCCGCGTTGTCAGCCGTCTTTGCCGAGCACGCAGACGCGGACGCCGTGCTCCACCTCGCGGGTCAGGTCGCGGTGACAACCTCGATTCGCGCACCGCGTGCCGACTTTGAAATCAATGCGCTCGGCACGTTCAACGTGTGTGAAGCCGTGCGGCTCCACACGTCGAAGGCATTGCTGATCAACGCGTCGACGAACAAGGTCTACGGCGCCGACGCTGGGCCGCTTGAACTGCGCGACGGTCGTTGGTTCGATCCGGCGGCGCCGCTCGGAACGCGCGAAGATCGGCCGCTCGACTTCCACTCGCCCTATGCGTGTTCGAAGGGAGTTGCCGACCAATACGTCCTCGACTACCACCGAACCTACGGCGTCAACACGGTCTCGCTCCGCCAGTCGTGCATTTTCGGGCCGCGGCAATATGGAATCGAGGATCAGGGGTGGGTCGCCTGGATGAGCTTGGCAGCGCTCTCCAAGATCCCGTTCACGATCTTCGGTGACGGGCGTCAGGTGCGAGACCTGCTCTTCGTCGATGATCTCGTCGACCTCTACATCCGTTGCGCCGAGAACCCGTCACTCGTGGCAGGGCAGGCGATCAATGCTGGCGGCGGGCCAACGAACGTGCTCTCGCTGCTTGAGCTGATCGCCTACCTCGAGACGCGTCTTGGAGTAGCTCCGACGTTCACGTTCGACGAACCACGGCTCGGCGACCAGAAAGTGTTCGTCGCCGACGTCACACGTGCGCGCACGGTTCTCGGCTGGGAGCCGCAGGTCACCGTGCGCCAAGGCCTCGACACACTGCTCGACTGGCTCGGCGAACATCGCCACGAAGTGGCCGAGATCGTCGGCAGTCGCCGCCTCGATGCGGTCGCGACGACCGACTAACTCGGCTCGCGTCGGAATCGACGCAAGCAGCCTGTCGGTGCGGGGGAAGGGTGTTGCCCGCTACCTCGCGGAAATGTTGCCGCGTCTGGCGGAGGTGGACACGCATCTCGACCTGGTCGTGCTCGCCGAAGTGGCTGCGTCGCTGCCGCCCGGTGCCGAAGGGCTCTCACGCCAAGCGATCAATCCTCGACCAGCGTCGGTGTGGGAGCAGGTTGGCATGCCCCGTGCGGCGCGTAGCGGGCGTCTTGGGCTGCTGCATTCCACGAGTGATCGCCTTCCCGTCGCTACGTCGACCCCGCTCTCGCTCTACCTCTTCGAAGACCCCAAATATCGGGAGGCGATGAGCGGACGGGAAGGCGGTGTACGGCACCGAGTTGCCGGTGCGCTCGTGCGCGGTCTCTTCCCCGTCAGCCTTCGGCGGGCGGGGATCGTGATGGTGAGTTCGGAAGCAACGCGAGCTGACGTTCTCGCTCGCGGCGTTTCCGACGATCGCATCCGCCTTGTGTATCCAGGTGTTTCACCCGCGTTCCGGCCCGCGCATGACGCCCAGGAGCTCGCGGCGATACACGCCCGGCTTGGCTTTCCAGACGGGTACGTCCTGCACTTCTCGTCCGACGATCCTCGCGACAACTCCCGCGTTGCGTTCGAGGCGTACGCCGTAGCGTTCGCGCGGGAGCCAAGCCTCCCGCAGCTTGTCATCGCCGGCCCGGTCAACGCGCGTGCAGCGGAGCAGCGGGCGTTTGCGGAATCGCTTGGAATCCTCGACAGAACGCACTGGATCGGATACCTCTCGGGCGAGGCGTTGCTTGAGATCTACCGTGGCGCCGCGGCCTACATCGACCCGTCGCTCTACGAGGGATTCGGCTTTCAGGTCGCCGAGGCGCTCGCGTCGGGCACGCCGGTTGTCTGTTCGAACGCCACGTCGCTTCCCGAAGTTGTTGGTCAGGCAGGCGTGCTTGTAGCCCCCTCCGATGTTCGCGGGTTTGCCTCGGCGCTCGCCGAGCTTGCAACAGGTGACAGCGCACGTTGGCGAGAGGCGGGACCACAGCAGGCCGCACGGTTTCGTTGGGAGAGCACGGCACGTGAGACGGTCGCGGCATGGGAGGAGCTCCTCGCATGAGTCGCATCGCGCTCGCCTGCACAGGCCTTGGCTACGTCCCACGTGGCTTTGAGCGCTATACGCGCGAGCTGTTCGACACAGTTCGAGACGACGTGGACGTCACGTTGTATGCGGCCCGATCGCACGGCCCACGCGAAGTCGCCATCCGCGTACCTCATCGCGATGGGCTGCTTGCTCGTGTGGGTGATGAACGCGCCTACCACCTTGAGGTTGCTGCGTTTGCGGGGCGACTTGCTCTGAGGTTGCGACGGGACGGCATCGGCGTCGTGCACTACTCGGAGCCGTATCTCGGAAACGTGCTCGCGGCGCTCCGTCGTCGCCTCCGCCTTGACGTGCAGCTGCTCCTCACCGACGGGTTGGGACTTACGCCTGCGAGTGCAGCGCGCGCCGACCGTCTCCACGTACTGACGCCTCACGCCCACGCCGCTGCAATAGCCGGTGGTCGGGGCGCCGACGCACTGTTCGAGATCCCCTATGGCCTGAACGTCGGCGCGTTCCACGCCACCCACGAGCAGGCCGCGTCGCGAAGTCGTCTTGGACTCCCGATCGACGGCCGGATCGTTGTCGACGTCGCCGCGGTCAATGCCCGACACAAGCGCATCGATGTGCTCATCGACGAAGCTGCGAGGTTGCCGGCCGAATGGACGCTGGTGGTTGTTGGCGCGCCCGAGGAGCCGGAGCTGCTCGCGCGCGGGCGGGCGGCACTCGGCGATCGCTTCGTGCACGTGCGGCTGGCGCGCGAAGAGATGGTGCATGCGTATGCGGCAGCCGACGTGTTCGCACACGCTGCACGAGAGGAGGGGTTTGGGCTGGGAATCGTCGAGGCGATGGCTGCGGGGCTGCCGGTTGTGGTCAACCGCTCCGACCATTTCGCGTGGCTCATTGGCGACGAGAGCCAGCTCGTCGATGTCGACGAACCGGGCGCGATCGCAGCGGGGATCGTCGCGGCACACGCCGATGCGGCGGCACGCAATCGCGCCCGTGCTGAGACGTTCGACTGGAACGTGCTCGCGCCACGCTATGTCGAGATGTATCGCCGAGCTCAGCTCGGCACACGTCCGTAGGCAAGCGTCGCGCAGTTCCCGGTGGCAATGAGCTCCGGCGCGATCACCTCGCGCCACGCGCGGTCGACGCCCTCCCAGGTTGGGAGCACATCGTGCACCGCCACGAGGCCACCCGGACGGACATGACGGACGAATCCGTGGAAGTCGGCGACGACATCGTCGAAGTCATGCGAGCCGTCGATGAACAGTAGATCGATTGGTCGATCCCAGTGCGCTGCTGTTTCGAGCGAACGTCCGGGGACGGCGGTGACATAGTCGGTCAGTCCGCCGCGAGCGATGTTCGCGTCGAACTCCGCGCGAAAGCCGCGGGTGTCGAAGTCGTTGTCGTTGCCGTCGAACGTGTCGAGCGCATAGACGTGGCGCTCCGTTCCGCGGCAGCCGTAGGCGAGGGCTGAGGTGGAGCGGCCCTTGAAGCTCCCGATCTCCACGATCGTCGCCGTGTTCGGAAGCGCCCGCGCCGCCTGAAACAGCCAAAACTCCTGGAGCGGTGAGATCAGCAGCCCTGGCACGGTTGCAAGGTCGGGCCAGATCCGTGCGAAGGCAACGCCGTCGCGGCTGAGGCGTGCGCTTCGAGGGAGCGCGAGCGTTCGCAGCGTCGCCAGGAGTGAGGGTTGCGTTGTGGCCACCGGGTCAGGATACGTCTGGCTCACTCGGGAGAGCGCAGGCCAGGTCGGCGGGCGTTGAGCGCCTTCGCGGGGAGGTGCGCGAGCAGGTGTCGCTTCAGGAACCCGGATTCAAAGACCACCGTCGGATCGTCGCGGAGCGCCGACCAGCCTGCCCGTGCGGCCGCGTGGTTGTCGCCAAGCGACCACAGCGCTCGCGCCCGATAGTGGCGCAGTCGGGCGCGGTAGCGCCGATCGCCAGGTGCCGTCGCCTGCGTCGCGAGCCGTTCGGTAAATGCTGCTGCAGCGGTGAACATCGGCGCCGACTGCGTGTTGCCTTCGTGGTGGCGGATCAGCGAGAGCGGCTCGGGGACGAACGCGAGCGATCCGTGCCTGCGGACGCGGAGCAGCCATTCGATGTCTTCCGCAACGAGCATGTCCTCGTCGAAGCCGCCGACGGCGGCGATCGCGTCTTGTGACACGAGAACCGTCGAGGGATAGATCCGCATCCGAACGGCGAGCACCTCGGGCGTGGCGCCGCGGGCCGCAGTCTCTTCGATCTCGCGTTGGATCACCGCCGTGTCGTCTGGGAGTGGGGCACCCATGTCGTCGATGAACGAGACCTGCCCCCAGCACCCAATGTCTGCCGGGGCCATGGCGTTGAGTTGCCGGTCAAATCGCCGCGGGAGCGAGAGGTCGTCGGAGTCGAGGAATGCAACGAGCGGAGCGGTGGCCGCACCGATCCCGCGGTTCCGCGCAGCCGACCGCCCAGCCCACTCCTGTCGCAATCCGACGATCGGGAGATCGGCGAGGTACCCGAGCGTGTCGTCGGTTGAGCCGTCGTCAACGACGATTATCTCGACAGCAACATCCTGATTCGTGAGACAGCTCTCGACCGCCAGACGACAGAGGTCACGCCGGTTTCGTGTCGGGATGACGACGCTCACGTCGGGCGCGCTCATGCTCCCAACCTGGCCTTGGCTCGACCTGCGAAAAGCCGCGCCTGGTGGAAGCGGTGGGAGAGGCGGAACGTCGCGCCCCGCCGCGCCACGATCATCCCGTCGGTGGTCAAGCGATGGGTTGCGTCGAGCATGGTGAAGAGGTGTCGGCGCCCACCGGCAAGCGCAATGTTGGCCTGAGCCTCCGGGCCGCTGTAGGCCCAGGTCGTTCCACCTACGAGGTGGCTATGGGCGTGCCGCTGGTGGATCGCGAGAAACGCGTCGGAGGCATCGATGACCGCCGCACCCGCTTGGCGGGCGTGCCACACAAGCCAGTTGTCGAAGCCGGCACGGCCGAGCACAAACGGGGGCAGGTCACGAAAGAGATCGCGGCTGAACACGAACCAGTCGAGGAAGTCGTGGCCGCGCACCGGCCCAGCTCCGGCCGCGTCGGGTTGGGTCGCGTTAGCTGGGTCAACGTCGACACATCGGCCGACGAGCAGGAAGTTGGTGTGGGCGCTCGAGAGGTGGGCAACGGCCGCAGCAAGGGCATGGGGAAGGATGATGTCGCAGTTCGCGAAGCACAGGACCGGATCGTCGGAGGCCTGTCGCGCCGCGGAGAACGCGGAATCAAGGCGCGGCGTGCCGTAGTCGTTACGTTCGATCGTGGCGATGTGTGTCGCGTCGTGGCGGGCGGCCGCAGCGTCGATGCCCTCCTCGTCACCGATCAAGATCACACGGGCGCCTAGCGCGACCCAACTTGCGATCGCCTGCTCCTGGATCAGGTCGAATGGCGCCGTGAACGGCTTCGGTACGGCGAAGACGGTCAGCATTGGATCTCCTCAAACCACGAGAGATAGGCGGCTGTCGTCATTCCGATATCGAACCGGTTACGGGCGGCGGCTGCGGCGGCTGCCGCAAGCGTCTCGCGCCGACCGTCGTCTGCGAGGAGGGTGCCGAGAGCTTCGGCCATGGCGCGTGCATCGCCGGACGGTACGAGCACACCGGTCGCGTCTGGCCCCTCCGTCGTGACCTGCTCGGGAATGCCCCCCACGGCGGTGGCGACCACAGGCAGACCACACGCGAGGGCCTCAAGCACGGTTGTCGGGAACGTGTCGGCCTTCGCCGCGTGCACGTAGATGTCGGCTGCGCGGTAGACCGACGCGACCGCGGCCGGGTCGTCGAGGTAGCGCAGCGATAGAACGTCGGAATCGCTGGCTTCCAGCCCAGGCTCCTCACCGAGCCCCACGAGGAGCGGCGTCGGCCGCCCTGGAGCGCCCGTCTGCGCGAGGTGCGCGACCGCATCGCGGAGTGTCGGCCAATCCTTCCAGGGGTTGTTGAGGATGCCCGCCGCAGCGAACAGGAGGACCGGTCGGTCGAGGGGGATGCCGAGCGCAAGTCGCGCGGCCTGCTTGTCGCCGGGCGAGAACGTTGCTAGGTCGACGCCGTTTGGGATCACGCGTGACGAGAGTGGCGTGAGCATCGATTCGGAAACGCGCGAGAGGAGCCATTGCGACGGCGCTGCCACGTGGAGGCGCGCATCGCGGTACATCCGCGCCTTTGCCTGCCAGTTCGCTGCTGTCCCGTCGCGTGCAAGGGTGGGATAGGTGGCGAGGTCAGGGCAGGAGCCGCAGCCGCTTTGCCACCGCTCGCACGCAAACGAGTGCGCGCAGTGGCCCGTGAGGAGCCAGCTGTCGTGCATGGTGAGCACGACGTTGGTCTCATGGGAGAGCTGCGGCAGCGTGCGCAGGTCGAAGTACCAACCGTGAAGGTTGTGCGCGTGCACGACATCGGGCCGTACCGGTGGGAGATCAAGCAGCGTGCGCGTGGCCGGGAAGCGGAACTCTTCGCGACCGCGGTAGCGATCGATTGCGGAACGAACACGCTGGCGCTTCGCCGACAGCTCAAGGATCGTTGGGTCATCGCCCGACGGGTGCCCGGCAGCAAGCCATGACCCGTGCCCCGCCCGTGCGTAGCCATCGCGCAACGCGAGGGCAATGCCTTCGGCACCACCGCGGCGATCCGACGTCGACACTTGCAGGATGTTCACGCGACGGGGCCTTCTTCGATTGCGTGGCGGAAGACCTCAAGGTATCGCTCGGCTACAGGGCCGATGTCGAAGGGGTGTTCCCGGGAACGAGCCCGCCTTTCCTCGTAGCCGGAGAGCAACGCCGACACCGCGTCGGTGAGTGAGCCTTCGAAACGGACGCCGTAGTTCTCTGCGAGTTCGGCGTTCGCGCCCGAGTCGAGATAGATCACCTGCAGCCCACTGTTGATTCCCTCGAGCAGTGCGTTCGAACAGGTCTCCTTCTCCGAGAACGCGAGGAACCCGTGGCACTGACGTAGGAAGCGGCCAAGATCGCGGGCAGGGCGCGGAGCGTGCACGGCGATCCGGTCGAACGAGAGGCCATCGGGGACGCGCCCCATGTACGTGACTGACACGTTGGGGAGCTCGCGCAGCTCCTCGTCGAACTGGCGGAAGTACGCGAAGCCTTTTCGTTCGTCTTTCGACCACGAGGTGATCGCGAAGTGGAACGTCTCGTTCCCATCCCAAAATGCGCGACGACGAGGGCGGCGCAACGGGAGGCGCCGGTCGTAGAGGCCGAAGATCCGCGAGTCGGTGCCGTTGTGGATGATCGTTGCGTTGCCTGTGAACCCGGAGCTGCGAAACACCTCGGCGCTGTAGGCGCTCTGAAAGATCACCCTGCGCACGTATGGGTCGAATGCGAGCTGCTGGCGGTCGCCCTCAACCACACCATCGTGCACCGCGCGCATCTCGGGCGATCCACTCACGGCGTACCCCACTCGGCGGTGGACGACGGGAATCCCTCGTGCGTTCAGCGTCTGAGCCGTCGCGGCTGTGAGCCCGTCGGTGAGAGCGTTCAACAACGCGACGTCGACGTGCTCGTTCACATCGTGTGTCAGACGTACGCCCCGTTCGCGCAGCGCTGCGTAGAGCGCTCGCAAGAAGGAGTTCGCCCCGCCGTACGGAGCGTTCGTGACAGTGGCATTGGCGAAGACGCGAAGCATTGGTGTTCCTGGGACGATGCTAGAGTCGGACGGGTCGCGGCGTTTCGTCGCGCATGTCGAACGCCGCGTCGCTCGCGGCAATCTGTCAGGCTGGATCTACGTGACGACTTTCCCCGACATTGCGGTAATCGTCCCCGCGCACAACGAAGAACTCTACGTCGAACGTGCGCTGCGAAGCCTCGTGCATCAATCGTTGGCCGACGACATGTACGAGATCATTCTCGTTGACGACGGGTCGGAGGACGCGACCGCGCGCATCGCCGAGAAGTTCGTCCCGCAGGTCCGGCTGCTCACGAATGAGACGTGCCTCGGACTGCCGGCATCGATCAACCGGGGCATTCAGGAGGCAAATGCGCGTTATGTCGTGCGCGTTGACGCCGACGACTATGTCCATCCCGACTTCCTGCGCATCCTGCACCTGTTCCTTGACCTCAACCCGCACATGAGCGCGATCGCCTGCGACTACTTCAAGGTCAACGCCGACGAAGAGCACGTGTCGCGCGAAGCGGTTGATACCTCGCCGATCGGCTGCGGCATCATGTTCCGCAAGGAGCGCCTGGTCGAGATCGGGCTCTACGACGAGAGCTTCCTCATGGCTGAGGATCTCGATCTGCGCCTGCGGTTCGAACGAAAGTGGCCGATTCATCGCGTTGAGCTGCCGCTGTATCGCTACCGGTTCCACGGTGAGAACATGACGTCCGATCGCGAGGATTACGACGGTTACATCGAACGCGCGATGCGAAAGAACGCAGACGAATGACCCCTGCTGCCCCGATCGATTTGACGGCCTACGCCGGCTGGGACGCCCCGATCTTCTTGATTGCTGAGGCGGGCGTGAACCATGGTGGCGATCTCGACACCGCTCGCGAGATGGTGCGAGCTGCGGCGGCCGCGGGGGTCGACGCGATCAAGTTCCAGACCTACAGCGCGTCACGGATCGCAACGAAGGCCTCTGCGGCGTACTGGGATCGGACGCAGGAGCCGACGGCAACACAGTTCGAGCTCTTCTCGAAGTACGACGCGCTCGGTGAGGCCGACTACCGCGCGCTTGCGGCGGAATGTGCGGCCGCGGGCGTGCTCTTCCTCACGACGCCGTTCGACATCGACTGTGTGTCGTGGCTCGAGCCGCTTGTCGGGACATGGAAGATCGCCTCGGCCGACATCACAAACCCGGTGTTGCTCCGCCGTGTTGCGCGCACGGGGAAGAGCGTTGCTCTTTCGACGGGCGCATCGACGCTCGAAGAGATCGCGGCAGCCGTTGCGCTGTTGCGTGCCGAAGGCGCACAGTCGATTGCCCTGCTGCAGTGCACGCTCTCGTATCCAACGGCTGCGGCCGACGCGGCGGTCGGCGGGCTGGTCGACCTGCACGCGCACTTCCCCGAACTCGCTCTGGGCTACTCCGACCACACGCAGGAGGCCGACAGTTACGCGGTGATCGCTGCCGCTTACACGTTGGGGGCACGCGTGATCGAGAAGCACTTCACGCTCGACGCCTCTCTGCCGGGGAACGACCACTACCACGCACTTGAGCCCGACGGCTTCGTGCGTCTTCGGTCGGAACTCAATCGACTTCGGACGATTCTCGGTGCCCCAACCAAGGACGTCCTTGACAACGAGCAGGCAGCACGGACACATGCGCGCCGCAGCCTCGTGTCGCGCGGTGACCTAGCGGCGGGATCGGTGATCACCGAGGACGCTCTCGACGTCAAGCGTCCGGGCACCGGGATCAGTCCCGTCGAGCTCGACGCGGTGCTCGGACGGCGCCTTGCTGTTGGTGTGCCTGACGACACCACTCTGCAGTGGGACATGTTCGAAGGAGCCGATGAGCGCTGACGCCCTGGCGGGCGGCGCGATCATCCTGCAGGCGCGGGTCGGGTCGAGCCGACTGCCGGGGAAGGTTCTCCGGCCTTTCGGCGAGTCCACGTTGCTCGAACACATTCTGGCGCGGCTGGCGCGCACGGGACTTCCAACGTGGGTCGCCACCTCGGACATGCCTGGCGACGACGCTGTCTCGGATCTCGCCACGCGCAGCGGTGCGGCGGTCTTTCGCGGCGATGAGACCGACGTTCTCGGTCGGTTCGCCCAGTGTGTCGATGCGATGGAGGCCGCACCGGAATACGTCGTGCGCATCTGTGCGGACCGACCGTTCGTCTGCCCAGAGCTGATCCTCGATCACGTGGCCGCGTGGGATGAAGCCGGCCGCCCGGCGATCGTCTCAAGTTCGATCGAACCGAGCTTTCCGATCGGCCTTGAGGTTGAGGTGGTCGACCCGGGTGCTCTCGCTGCAGCCGCCGCGGCCGCCACCGATCCATACGAGCGCGAGCACGTGACCCCGCACCTTTACCGCCATCCCGAGGCGTACACCGCTGTGTCGCTCACGTGCCCGTACGGCAACTACGCGCATGTGCGCGCCGTCGTCGACACGGCCGCCGACTACGACGCGCTCGTTCGCGTTGGCGAGCGGCTCAGCGCCGTGCGCTCTGACTATGGGCTTGAGGAGTTGCTGACGCTCGCCACCGTCGATCCCAGCGCGTTTCCCCCAAAGGACCCCGCATGACCGATCCCTGCGTCTATGTCGTTCATTCGATCGACACCGAGGGTCCGCTCGGTGGCGACGCGCGCCGCAATCCCGATGGCTCAGCGGAGTTCTTCGACAGCTGGGATGACATCCTCGTTTCGCTCGCCGAGCTGACCGCGGCCGATTGGCGCTCCGCACACTGCGACAGCTTCGGCGATCCGTATCGCTTCAACTGGTTCATCATGGATTTCACGGGATTTGCGACGAATCCAAAGTGCCGTGTCGCTGAGTACCACGACACGTGGGATCGGATTCACTCGCTACCGGTCGAGCTCGACGGCCGCTATTGGCACTACCACGTGCCGCCCGCAAACGGCGCGGGCGATCAATGGTCGGAGTCCTGGCTGACGAGCAACGAGTGCAACGTCGTCTTGGCCCGACGTCTGCTTGAGCGGGGTGCGTTTCCTGCTGCGTTTCGTGCGGGCGGGACGATCGAGGACGATGCGGCGTCGAGATGGCTGGAAGAGGTGATTCCGATCGACTACTCAAACCGCGTCTCGGATCGGTCCGTCCCGACGGATGACCTCTACCGCTTCAACTGGTTTGGCGCCCCCGATGTGTGGGGTGGCTACCACCCGTCGCGCGTCAACTTCCTGCAGCCTGGAGACACGCGCCGGTACATCTATCGGTGCATCGACTATCGGTCGCGATACAACGACATGACCGAAGAGATCGCAACTGAATGCTTCCTGGCCGCCAAAGCCGATGGGCGCCCGCGCGTGCTCTCGTTCTTCAGTCACGACACGCGCGACATGCGGCCGGAGACCTATGAGGCTGTTGCGCTCTTGCGGGCGGTCTCCGAGCAGACAGGAGTGCCGTGGCGGTCGGCGACAGCTGTCGACGCGCACTGCGCGTATGCGGACATCACGCCGAAGCCACTGACGGTTGCTGTCTCCGATGCCGACGGCGGGTTCCAGATCGATGTCATGGGCGACGCCTTTCAGCTCATCCCGTTCGTCGCCGCCGAGCTTCGCGACGGACGGTTCGCACGCCTCTTCCCACGCCCATCTGGTGGAGGACGTTGGAAGCTTGAGACGTTCGGTCAGGAGCTCGTGTCGCTCGGTGTGGCGGTCTCAAACGCTGCGGGGGTCACGGCGTTGCAGTGCGGACGCGTCGTTGACGGCAGCTTCCATGCGGTGTCCGCATGACCGAGGGGGAGTACGAAGACGGCTATTTCGAGCGTCGCGTGCACGACGAAGCTCTTCGGCAGCGCGCGCGCGAGAGCGAGTACGCCCGCGTGCTCGCGAAGACCGGTCTTGCCGGCGGTGCCGTGCTCGACATCGGGTGTGGCCTTGGTGAGTTCCTCGACCTCTTTCCAGGCACCGCATGGCAGCGCTACGGCCTTGAGGTTCCGGAGCTCGCGCAGGATGCCTGTCGGGAGCGGGGGATCTCGTTTGACCTGCCCGACGGCGAAGGCTGGGCCGATCTGATCATCCTTCGTGGCTCGCTCCAGCATCTCGACCGGCCGATGGAGACGCTGACGGACGCTGCGCGGTGGCTCCGGCCGGGCGGGTGGCTTGTTGCGCTTGCAACTCCCAATGCGGGCGGGCCGGTGTATCGCCTGTTTCAAGAACTGCCCGCGCTCGATCCGCCGCGCAACTGGGTTGTGTTCTCCGACAGAATGCTCGGTCAGATCCTCACGAACCTCGGCTTCACGGAGGTCTCGTTCGCGTACCCCTACCGCGAGTCTCCGTACGCCAAGCCTGTGCGCGATCACCTCCGGTTCGCGCTGCGGCTTGTGGGAGTGAAGCGGCCGTTCGCGTTCTGGCGCAACATGATGGAGTGTTATGCGCGGCGTTGACCGTGCGCTGTACGAAGCAGCGCGTCTGCGACGGCGAGTCGTACTGCGGCGGGATGCGGTCCGACTGCGCCGCCAAGAGATCGGTCCCTGGCGGCGGGCGCAGGTCGCGATTGCCGACTACGACGTGGCGACGGTAGAGCAGCTGAAGGTACGGCGTCGCTCCGACACGGTGTACATCTTCGGCTCGGGAGCGTCGCTCAACGCCATCACACCCAACGAGTGGGCGGCGGTGGCCGAGCACGACACGTTTGGCCTTAACTGGTTTGTTCGTCAGGCATTTGTTCGCTGCGACTTCCATCTCGTGCGTGGCGTGTCCGACAGCACGCTTCGAAGTTCCGGTTTCGAAGCTGACCTTATGAGCTACTTCTCGACTCTGGCTGAGAATCCATGCTTCGCTGAGGCGGTTCTGCTCGTCCAACATGAGCAGCGAGCCGCAGCGGCGAATGTCGCGCTGGCGCGAGGTCTGATGCCGCGGCGACCAATCCTTCCGTTTACGACCGCTCCGGGGGACGTACCAAGTCGCCACTTCGAAATGGGGCTGACCCACTCGTCCTCAACACTGCACGATGCAATCAACGCGGCCTGGCTCCTCGGGTGGAAGCGCATCGTGCTTGTGGGGGTCGACCTCTACGACAGAAGGTACTTCTGGCTCGGGGACGATGATGTTCGAGGACTCGATCGCGAGCGGGGGGCCGTGAGTTCCGACGCGCACAGCCAGGTCGATATGGGATTCATCGAACGGATCGGCACCTGGGCCTCGATCCTCGCCGAAGAAGGGTGCACGCTCGAAGTGTTGAACCCACGATCCCTGCTAACTCGCACGCTTCCTACGCACGCGCTGCTGCCGAAGGAGTCATAGATCGCGCTAACGCGTACGAAAGATTCGACTTGCTGCGGTACCTACGCGCGAGAAGACTGACGACGCGGAGCGTTCGTGGTCGTGCCTGAAGCGAGCGAGCTGCGCGTGGGCGGTGGGGAAGCCTTCGATGCGAACCGGTGGCGGAGATGGCGTGTCAGATGTGAGTGCGGCAACGAGATCATCCGTCGAGCGGGCGAGGGCAGCCTCAAATCGGCGATTGAGCTCGTCCGCGTAGGCGCCCCGCCGTTCGGGCGACTCGGCGAGTGTCACAAGTGCGTGATGCCACGCCTCCGGTGAGGAGGCGAGCATGCCCGAAACGCCGTCTTCGACGAGCTGCGCGAGTGAGGGTGCAAAGTCGGCGATCACCGGCACGCCGAGGCGGGCAAAGGGCCATGCGCGGCCTGCGTTCGTGGAGGCCTTGAAGCGCACCAAGTGATCGAACGGCTCGTGCACGAAGGCGGGCTCCGGGAACGCGATGCGTTCCAGCCCCTCAAGCGGGTTGAGGATGGGCTGTTCAGACGGGACGATGCCGATATCGGCGCGCCGCAGCTCATCCACGACCGATCGCGACACGCCACTCTCGGGGGCTACGTCAGGCGACCATTGCACGTGCCTAACCGTTACTCCGGCCCCCTCGGGGATGCCGATCTCGGCTTTGCCGTTCGCCTCGATGTTGTAGATCGCCACGAATTCGACGGGACGCTCACGTCCGAGCGCTTCAATTGCCTGCTTCGGGCCGCGCACCATGCATTCGAGATGCACACGGTTGCCGTGGTAGGCGATCACGAGCGGCTCACGATTCGAGTGTTCGCGTGGCTGGTACGGCAGCTTCGGGCACATCGGAACGATCAGGCACGCGCGGTTGTGGCGAAGGAAGACGTCGCGTTGCTCGACGGAGCTGACGATCAACACGTCGGCCTCCCGTGCTGCCGCGATCCACTCGGGCCGCGACTGCTTCGGGTCGGCGAGCACGATCTTCAGATCCGGATGCGCTTCGCGAACCTGCCGCCACGTGTCCTCGTACGCCAGGAAGATCGCTGCGTCCACGCCTGTGTACGACCCGGGAGAGCTGACGACGTCATGTCCGGCCGCGCTGAGTCGCTCGCCGACCGCTTCGAGAACGCGAGAGACGGGATCATCTCGTTCGACGGAGATCGCGACTCTCATGAGGCTCTCTCGATCGCTTCGATCAGGGGTGTGACGAGCGCCGGATAGGTGAGGCGGGTCACTGCCACCTCGTGCGCTGCTGCGGCAAGCCGCTCGCAATGGTCAAGATCGGCAACCTGAGCGAGCACCGAATCGAGGTTCGCGAGATCCTTGCGCAGCGAGATGTAGTGCTCACCCGGTCGAAAGAGGCCGCCGTAGGAACCCTCGAGCAGCACCTGTGGGGTCATCGTTCCCGCGGCCTCGACCACGCGCCCACTGATTGTTCTCCCTGACACCGGGCGTGTGTAGTTCGTAAAGAAGCGGGCGAACACCTCGTCGTAGGTCGCGTGTGGGTGTTCGTCGATGAACGCGTTGACGGCGATGCGTGTGTGATCGTCGAGCTCAAAGAAGTCCGTTCCGGCCTCGCAGCCAAGCTGGGTCTTACAGCGTTGGAGAAATGCCGCCCACGATGGTTCGTCGAACCGATCGCCCGGATCGTACGACGCGTCGACGAGCAGCCCATGTCGGGGGCCGACATCGTCGAACACCTCAGCCAGAAGCACGCGCTCACGGTGGCCGACGTACCACGGTGTGTCAAATGCGCGATACCCAACATCGATCGGGCGTTCGCGGAGCGGTGGGCCAGGGCAGAAGAGGTCGCGATCGAGACCTGTGTTCGAAAGGGCGAGCACCTCGCAGCGAAGCCGTTCTCGGTACAGCCCAAGAGCCGGTTCCGAGAGGATCTGCGAGACGAGCACGTTCACCCCAACGTTCTCGGCAAACTCCATCTTCTCAGGCATCAGCTTGTACTCGTTGCCGATGAACCACACCTTCGGCTTCCTCGTGCCTGCGATGAGGAGGGCGAGATCGCCGCGCAGCAAGTTCCCCTGCGAGAACACCGAGTGCAGGATCACCACCGCGTCGCATTGGCTGATCACCCACCGGTTGCGAAGCTTGCGATCGGGCGCAAGCGTGTTGATGAACGTGCAGCGAAGGCGCGGGTCGGCGGCGAGTCCCCGCGGCCAACCGTGGAGGTACGAGAGTGTGGCGAAGCTCTCATCGGCCGCCAGCAGCACCGCGATGCGCAGCTGGCTCATTCCGCGGGACGGCGGTTGCCGGAGCCTGGAGCCGTCACTGCGAAACGCGCTCGACAACGAGCGAACAGACCCGATCGATCCCTTCGTCAAGCGACACGGTGGGCACGACGCCGAGCAGGTCCCGCTGACGCTCAAGGCTTGGCCGCTTGATCAAGGTCATGCGTGAAGGGAGATCGCTAAACGTCACGAGGGCAGGATCGGCACCGAGCCGTGCGCGAATGCGCTCAGCAAGGTCCTCGATCGGGACGATCTCGGGGTGCCCGATGTTGATCACGGCGTACTCGCGAACCTGAGCGGCCGCCTCGACCGCCCGGATCGCATCTGAGACATGGAGCCAGCCGCGGGCGCTCCCACGATGCACATCGATTGGGTTCCCAACAGCCAGGTTGCTTGCAAAGCGAATCATCGCCGAGCGATGGTCGCCTAGATCCTCGTTCTCGTCGTACATCATGAATGGGCGCAGCGTCACGGCCCGTAGCCCGTGTGTGCGCACCTCGTACTCGACGAGCTGTTCGCCAAGAAGCTTCGTCAGCCCGTACCGATTGTTCGGCTTCGGAACGGTGGTCGCTTCGTCCATCACCTCGGCGTCAGGTCCGTATACCTCGGAGGTCGAGAAGAACACCGTCATTGCGTTGACGCGCTTGCAGAGCTGGAGGACGTTATTGATGCCACCAAGGTTCGTCGACACGGCAAGTCCGCTGGCCTGCTCGCAGGTGACGCGGCTGACCATGGCTGAAAGCACGAAGACGACGTCTGGTCCCCAGTCGAACGCCGGTAGGAGATCGACCGGATGGTTGATGTCGGCCATCACGTAGTCGTCACGAAACGCAGGCCGGATGTCCGACTCGAGGACGTCCCAGCCGAGGCTTCGGAGATGGCGTACGAGCGGGGCGCCGATGTTCCCTTCGGAGCCGATGACCAATGCCTTGCCCATGGTGAAACGATACGTCAGCGAGTCGAGTGCGCACTGACCTACTGGTGTGTCAGCGGTAGATCGCGCTACGCCTGATCTCGTTCGAGATCCCACTTGAGGAGCGGACGCACGGGCGCAATCCATGTCCCAACCGCGTCGCCGCGTGAGGTCGTGCCGTCGCCTGCGTCGAGCACTTGGAAGGCGATCGCTTGCCGACCCATTGCGTGAATCTCGGCCTTACCTCCGGCTGCGAATGTGTGAAGCGAGATCGTCACCACGACTGTCCCTTCGTTAAGCAGGTCGCCTGGAATCCACGCGGTGCTCGTGTACGTTCCCGGTGCCCGCGGTTGACGCCAATCCGGATCGGTATCGAACGCGCTGAAGATCGGGCCGCCAAGGTCGCTCTCAAGCTGAATCCACGGTACGAACGTGAGGGGCTCAAGCACGTCATACGTCACCTCGATGCCGATCGGGCGGCGAATGTCGAACGCATCTTGGGTGATGTGGTCAGCATCGATCGCCCGGATGGCGCGTAGCCGGGCGGAGCCGCTTCCTGGCGCCGTGGCTTCGTCCCAGGTCACAGAGCTACCGATCCCGTGCCCCGACTGGAGATAGGTGGCGACGACATCGTTTACAGGGCCGTCAGCCGCAACGGTGCCTCCGTGAAGCAAGATCGCGCGCTTACAGAACCGGCTGATCGTGGGCATCGAGTGGGAGACAAGCAGCACCGTGCGTCCCTCCTGGCCGATCGCCTCCATCTTGCCGAGGCACCGTCGCTGGAACTCTGCATCGCCGACCGCGAGGACCTCGTCGACGATCAGCACCTCCGGCTCCAAGTGGGCGGCGACGGCGAATGCGAGTCGCACATACATGCCGCTCGAATACCGTTTGACCGGCGTGTCGAGGAAGCGTTCGACGCCGGAAAACCCGACGATGTCGTCGAACTTCGCACGCACCTCCGTGCGGTGCATGCCGAGGATCGCGCCGTTCAGGAAGATGTTCTCGCGGCCCGTGAGTTCCGGGTGGAAGCCGGCGCCGACCTCGAGGAGGCTGCCGAGTCGACCTTCGATCACGGCACGGCCACCGGTAGGTTCGGTGATGCGCGACAGCAGCTTGAGCAGCGTGCTCTTGCCGGCTCCGTTGCGCCCGATGATCCCGACCACCTGTCCCTTCGGGACGTCGAAGCTGACGTCACGGACAGCCCAAAGCGTCTCTTCGTCAGTCGGTTCGCGCAGGCTCGCTGAGAGATACGAAAATGGCCCGGTGATCGAACGACGGAGCGACTCCCGCATCCCCGACGACTGCGTTGCGGGTGCGCCAATGCGGTAGCGCTTCGACAGCCCCTGAACGCTGACGGCGATGTCGCTCATTGCGAGTCCACAATCGTGCGTTCCGTGCGCCGGAAGATGTAGGCGCCGGAGACGAGTAGGGCAAGGACAACGCCGAGAGGGATCAGCATGATCGGCTTCGGGCCAACTCCCTCGCCAAGCAGCCCGTACCGGAACCCTGCGACCACCCAGTACATGGGGTTGAGCTGGTAGACGAGCTGCCAGCTTTGCGGGATCAGGCTTGCGGAGTAGGCGACGGGAGTGGCGTACAGCCAGATCTGTAGGCCGTAGGTCGTCGCGTACTGGAGATCGCGGAACTTGACGGCCGCCGTTGCGGTCCAGAGCCCGATCGCGAGAGCAGTGAGCATCGAGAACAGCAGGTAGAGCGGAATCGCGAATGCCCACCACGTTGGCGCCCAGCCGTACGCCGCCATCATCAGTCCAAGCACGACGAACGCAAACGCGAGATCGACAAGTCCGCCGAGAGCGGCCGCGAGCGGGATCACGAGACGGGGGAAGTACACCTTCGAGATCAGCCCGAGCTGAGCCACGAGACTCCCGGACGTCGCACCAACCGCCGTCGAGAAGTACGTCCAAGCAATCAACGCCGAGAAGGTGAAGAGCGGGTACGGGATGCCGTTCGACGGCAGCTTCGCGATGTGCCCAAAGAGCACCGTGAAGACGACCATCGTCAGCAGCGGGCGCAGAATGATCCACAGCGGTCCAAGCGCCATCTGGCGATACCGGCTCTTGATCTCGCGGCTCGTCAGGAACCACAGCAGCTCGCGCGACCGCCAGACGTCCGCGAGACCGAGGCTGCGCCAGCCACGAGTCGGTTCAATGACGAGCGGTTCGACCTGACCGGGTACGGCGCTCAACTGCGCCTCTCGCTGGCCTGCGTCATCAGCCGGAGTCTAACTGTGGTGTTTCGGCGACTTGTCGGGCGACGCGAGCGAGTCCGCGAGTGTGGCGACGGCCGTGGCCCATGCTTCGGGGGTGTGGCCTGCTGCGCGGAGGGTGGTTGCGCGCCCGGCCGCCTCGCGCAGCTCGGCATCCGCGAGGTATGAGGCGAGTGCCTCGCGCAGCTCCTCCGCATCGCCCGGTGCAACACGCGCGCCACTCACGCCGTCCTCAATGAGATCCCATGCCGCACCTGCCGCTGCCGAGGCGACGAGGGGGAGGCCTGCCGCAGCCGCTTCGTTGAGAACCATCCCCCACTGCTCTGATCGGGAAGGGAGGACGAAGACGTCAGCAGCCGCGAACCACGGGACGAGGTCGTCGCGGTCGAGCCAGCCAAGGAAGCGTACGTTCGCTGGTGCGCTCGCACGAAGCGCCGGTTCGTCGCTTCCGCTTCCGACCACGATCACATCGGCGTCCAGGCCGGCGACTGCGGCGAGTAAGACATCGACGCCTTTTTCCGGATCGAGGCGGCCGACGTACAACGCCGTTGCGCGCACCAGGCCGAGGCGCTCCCGAATCGCGTCGCGCTCGGTACGCGCCGTTGCGACGGCGTCGCGGAAGATCGTCAGGTCGACCGCGTTCGGCGCCACGGCGATCTGCGATCGCTCGACCCCGAGTGAGACGAGGTACTCGGCCGACGCTTCGCCCGGCACAAGGAACGCGCTGCAGCTTCCGATCATCGAGCGCTTCGCCCGTTCCAGGAGCCCGTTCTCGGGCCGCGCATCCCGCGCAGTGCTCTCCACCCACGCGACGAGTGGCAAACGCTGCCGTCGTGCGTAGCGGCGCGCCAGCCAAAACGCAGGCTGGTTCCAGCCGCCGACGATCACGACATCGGGTCGAAAGCGACGCATGGACGCCGTGACACCATGATTGATGCGCAGCCATCGACCGCCACGCACAACGTTCCAGCCGCGGAGCGTGCGATTCCCGAAGCGCATCTCTTCCTCATAGAGCCGGTACGGCCGCTTCGGATCATGGTTGGCGAGGAACAGCACCTCAACCTCGACCTCGGCGCGCCGGTCGAGCGTGTTGAAGAGGGGCAGCCGATACGGCGACGGGATCTCGGTGAGCAACGCGATTCGCACAGGGCGGCTCATCGCGATACCCGTGCCTTGAGCGACGTTCGCAAATGACGAAGGCTCCGAAACGCGAGGCGGGGCCGCCAGCTAAGCGGTGTTTTCCACGCGAGCGCGTAGCGCAGATCGATGCGGAAGAGCTCCCACTCGCCGTTCACCGTCTGGGCAGCCTGCGTCTTTCCAACTGGGTTGATCTTGTAGATGTAGCTCGGTTCGTCGACGTATCCGACCCGATAGCCGCGACAGACGATCCGGTGCCACATCTCAACGTCTTCGAGCAAGTGAAAGCGTTGGTCAAACGGCCCGAGCTCGGTGAGGACAGGCCGGCGAATGCAGAGCGCACAGAAGATGATCTTCGCCCGGATGTCGAGCCGCACACGGTTTGCTTCAGCTGGCCACCAGCTGCTTGCGAGCACGGTGCGCGCGGGCTCCACGAGGGCCGCATCGGTGAGCACCGCATCAAGCTCTGGTTCGGCCGCGAACGCGGCAGCGACCGACGCGAGACGGCCCGGCTCGTACACATCATCGGCGTCGAGAAAGCAGATGACGTCACCCGTGGCCGCGGCGATCCCGCGATTCCGTGCAGATGAGGTGCCCCCGTTCTCCTGGCGGATCAGTACAACCGGCGCCCCGAATCCGGCGACGACCTCGGCCGTTTCATCCGGCGACCCGTCGTCGACAACGATGATCTCGCGCGGCAAGTAGCTCTGCGCCAAGAGGCTCTCGATTGTCGCGGTGATCGTCGCTTCCGCGCGAAAGGCGGGGACGATCACGGAAAAGCGCAGCTCGTTTGTCGGCTCCCTATCGGCTGGTTGCGTCGTCACGGCGTCGTGAGCGTAACGGCTTGGCGAGTATGCTTCTCGCCCGTGCGTGGCTGGCTTCAGCGGTGGCCGGTGGGTGCGATCACCGTCACAGGTCTTGCACTCACCATCCTCGTCATCTCCTCGGCATCGAGTTCGGTGACGTGGCTGCATGCCCATGCCGGGTCTGCGCGATGGGGTGCCTTGCTCGTGACGGCGATTCTTGCGGGTCTGTTTGCCCTCGCGCGGCCGACGCCCGTGCGGATTCCGCTGATCCCCGCCGCCAGCGCAACATTCCTCGGCGTGCTCACTCTGGTGTCGGCGTCTTGGTCGGTTCAGCCAAAGCTCACCGTTGAGCGGGCCATCTCGTTCGGGGCCGTCCTGGTTGTGGGCGGGCTGCTTGCGATCGGATCGGCGGGAATTGCACGAGAGCGGGAGCGGCTCCTCTTCGGGATCGCGTCTGGGGCCGCGCTCGTGGCGGTCGCAGGACTCGTGTTGCTCGTGGTTGCGCGAAATGACGCGATCGTTTGGTGGCAGCCGGGATCGGCGCCCACCCGCTATCGGGGGTTTGGTGAAAACGCGAACACCGTTGCGCTGCTTGCGTCGCTTGCGACGCCCGCTGCCGCCTGGGCTGCGCTTGAAGCATCGACGGTGCGGCTCCGTCGGATCGGGCTTGCGCTCTTCGTGTTGGTGTTCGGCTCAGTTGTCGCGTCGGAGTCGCGCGGCGCGATCGTGGCATCGGGGATCGCACTCGTGTTCTTTGTCGGGCTGCTCCCGCGACCAATCGTCGAGCGCGCCAAGCTGCTCGGTGGCGTTGCAATCCTCATCGTCCTCGCGGTCGCGATCGGATCACTCCGCTTTGTCGGCAATACCCAGATTCAGACGGTTGCTGCGTCTGAACCGTCGGTCACAACGACCACCACCGCCCCCGCGACCGTGCCGGCCACCTCCGGGATCAGCTTCACGCATCCAGAGGGGCAGGTCTCGCCCCTCGCGATCTATCCCCCCGACCGTTCCGGCGAACTCGGCCACCCGTTCCTTACGGGAGTTGGAGGCAGCGTCTCTGCGTTCACGTCGAGTGGACGCATCGCCGCGTGGCGGGGCGCACTTCGTACCGCGCAGGAGCGCCCACTCTTTGGATTCGGCTTCGGGACGGAAGACCGAGTGTTCGTCGACCGCTACTACATCTTCCAAGGAGCGCGCCCCGAAAACGCCTACATCGGCTGGCTGCTTCAGGTTGGTGTGGCTGGGCTCCTCGCATTCGCGATCTTCGGTCTTTCCCTCCTTTGGGCCGTCATCCGCGTGATCCCGCGCCTCGAGGGCCAGACGCGATCTGCGCCGCTTGCGCTTGCGGCAGTGACCCTCGGCGGATTCCTTGCGGCGTTCTTTCAGAGCTATGTCTACGCCGCCGGCAACCTCGCGGTGCTGACCTTCTGGGTTGCAGCGTTGGCGCTCGCGACGACAACCATCACCGAGGAGACGGCGAAACGTGGGTGAGCCACGCAAACCACGAATCCTGGTGCTCAACCAGTACTACTGGCCGGGCGTCGAGGCAACCGCTCACCTGCTGGCTGAACTCTGCGCCGGACTTGCTGATGAGTTCGACATCACAGTCGTCAGCGGCAGAATGAACGACTCGGCGGGTCATGAGAACCGGATGACTCACCGGGGCGTGTCGATCGTGCGGGTTCCATCGACGACATATGAGCGGAGCAAGCTCAGTCGTCGCGGACTCAACTACCTGACCTATCTCGCGTCCTCGGCTGGCATCGCTCTCTCGCAAGACAAGCCGGACGTCGTGTTGTGCATGACGGATCCTCCTGTCATCGCCGACGTTGCCTACCTTGCGGCGCGGCGCTTCGGCGTGCCGCTCGTGGTGATCTCGCAAGACGTGTTTCCCGAGGCGGCCGTTGAGCTCGGCCGTCTGACGAACCCGGTGATTGTCGGTTTTCTGCGTCGCGCGATTCGGTACTACCTTCGCCGCGCCGACCGCGTCGTCGCGATTGGTGAGACGATGCGACAGAAGCTTGAGGCGAAGGGCGCCGATCCAGCCCGGCTTCGTGTGATCTCGAATTGGGTTGATACAACGGCGATCCAACCCGAGCCGCAGGACAACGAGTGGTCGCGTGCACAAGGCCTCGCCGGAACGTTCGTCGTCATGCATTCGGGAAATGTCGGCTACGCCCAGAACCTCGACGCTGTCATCCGTGCCGCAACATTCCTACGGGATCTCGACGACACACGGATCGTGATCGTCGGTGCCGGAGCGCGCCACGCCGAACTCGTAGAGATGACCAAGCGGCTCGAAGCCGACCTCGTCACGTTCCTTCCGTACCAGCCACGCGAGATGCTCAGCCATTCGCTTTCGGCGGCAACGGTTCATGTTGTTGGCCTTGCCGAAGGTCTCGCGGGATACGTCGTTCCGAGTCGGCTCTACGGGATCATGGCTGCGGGTCGCCCGGTGATCGTCGCTGCGCAAGCGTCGAGCGAGACCGCGCAAGTCGTCGAACGCGAAGGCTGCGGGGTGGTGGTGCCGCCTGGGAAGCCTGAGGCGCTCGCCGCGGTCGTGCGCGACATGCGCGCAGGCAAGTACGACCTGGCAGAGATGGGTCGTCGCGGGCGCGCATTTGTCGAACGTGAAGCCGATCGCGCCGTTGCGATCGAGAGGTACCGATCCGTCATGCGCGAGGTTATCGCCGAGGCAAAGCGATGATCGCTCCGCGGGTGCTCGCCGTGACAGGGGCAGCTGTTGCGCTGCTCCTCGTCGGAGTCATTGTCGGGAAGCATGAAGGGTCGACCGCGAACGCGAAGCAGATCGCAGAGATCAGCTCGATCAAGCAGCTCGTGGGCGATCGCCTTGACAGTCCGACGCTGGCTGCCTTTCGGTTCAACCCAGGCTTTGCCTGTCTCATCTACCGCGTTGACACCAACCGCTTCGCCCTCCGACTGTGTTTCGACGGCAAGGGTCGGCTCGTTGAGACGGCGGACCTTCGCACAGGGAGCCCGGTGTATGGCAGCGTCACGTACGAGCCTTCGCTCGCACCATTTCGCGTCGCGCCAGAACGGATCATTGCGATCCTCCGCCGCCACGGTGTGACCGATGGCGACATTCTGGCCTCCGGGTACTGATCGGGCGGCGTCCTGTTCACGAAAGCCTGATAGCGTCGGCGCGCTGTGCGTGTCTCGTTCCTCATCCCCGTCTATAACGAGTCGGCGACCGTCGAGCATGTCCTTTCGCGCCTCGTCGAACTTGACGTCCCGAAGCAGATCGTGATCGTCGATGACGGATCGACTGATGGCACAGCCGAGATCGTCGATGCGTGGGCCGAGGGACGCGAAGACGTTGTGGTCGTTCACAAGAAGAACGGCGGCAAGGGCACCGCGGTGATCGCCGGGCTTCCACACCTCGACGGCGAGGTGACGGTCATTCAGGACGGCGACCTTGAGTACGACGTCGACGACATTCCCGCACTGCTCGACCCGCTCCGACGTGGCGTGGCCGACATGGTCTACGGCTCACGGTTCTCAGGTGGCAAGCCGCAGCGGGTGCATCGGTTCTGGCATTCCCTCGGCAACAAGGTGATGACGTTGACCGCCAACGTCCTCTACGACACGTCGCTCACCGATGTCGGCACCGGGTACAAGGCGATTCGAACAGTGCTCCTTCGCGACATCAAGCTGTCGGAGCCGAACTTTGCGATCGACTGCGAGATCACCGCTCGGGTGTGTCTCAGACGGCCATCGGTGTACGAAGTGCCGATCGCGTACTACGGGCGAACGTATGCCGAAGGCAAGAAGATCCACTGGCGCCACGGCTTCGAAGGGCTCTGGACGCTGATCCGAATTCGGATTTTCGGCTAGCCATCCCGCCGTGGGAGCGTGGGTGTGGCTGCTCCGACGTCTAGACTCGCCGCGGTGCTTGCGATCGCGATCGTCTTCTGGGTCTGCGCCGGACTGATCGTCTGGACGCACGCTGCGTATGGAATCGTCGTTGCCGGTCTCGCGCGTCTCCATCGGCGTCGCGTCGCCGCGGCAGACATCGTTCCGAACGTGTTGGTCGTTGTCGCCGCCTACAACGAGGCGACCGTGATCGAACGGCGGCTAGAGAATCTGCTTGCGCTCGACTACCCGGCGGAAAAGCTGACGATCGTCGTGTCGTCTGACGCATCGACCGATGCGACGAACGACATCGTTGCGCGGATCGCCGAGCGTGAGCCGCGGGTGCATCTGCTTGTACATGAGCGCGGCGGGAAGATTCAGGCGCAAGACAAGGCTGTCCGAGCGTTCGGTGCTGATGTGGAAGTGCTGGCATTCAGCGACGCGAACTGCACCTGGGCCCCTGACGCTCTACGGCTGCTCGTGCGGCCACTTGCCGATCCGAGCGTCGGTTACGTCTGTGGGCGTCTCGCCATTCTCGATGCCGACGGCATCAACAAGGAGGGCGCGTACTGGCGGTACGAGATGTGGCTTCGCGCCAACGAGTCAGCAATTGGCTCGGTCACCGGCGGTAATGGTTCGATCTACGCCGTTCGTCGAGACGCCTACATCGAGGTGCATCCGTCGATGGGCCACGATCTTTCGTTTCCGTACCGGATGGTCCAGAACGGGTTTCGTGCGGTGTATGAGCCGGCGGCCGTCGCGTCGGAGAAGCCGTCGAAAGACACCGAGGAGGAGTATCGCCGCAAGGTGCGGATGTTTGAGCACTGCTGGCTGATCGTCCTCCGCGGCAAGATGCTGCGTCGGCTGCCGCCGCTCTACTGGGTTGCGATCGTTTCGCACCGGCACCTGCGCTACCTCACAGGACTCCTTCATCTCGCCGCGCTTGGGGCGAACCTCGCGCTCGTTGTGGGCGACTCCGGGGCGACCATCTACTGGGTTACGCTCGCCGCGCAGCTCGGCGCGGGTGCGTTGGCGCTCCTTGGCAAGGCGCGCGTACGGGTGCCGTTCGCGGCGCTCGCCTGGTACTACACCCTCATCTCGTGGGCGACCACCAAGGCGCTCGTCAACTACCTGCGCCGAGGCGTGCCGGCCACCTGGGAAGCGGCTCAGGGAACACGATGAACCGCGCGTTAGACGCAGCGATCGCTGGCCTCGGGCTGATCGTCGCATCCCCGATCCTCGCTGTGGCCGCCCTTGCGGTGAAGCTCGAAGATCGCGGGCCCGTGATCTACCGGCAAACGCGCGTGGGCAAGAATGGGGTCGATTTTGAGTTGCTGAAGCTCCGCACGATGGTTGTGGGTGCCGAAAAGAAGGGAGCTGGCTTCGCCGTCGACAAGGGCGACAGCCGGATCACGCGCAGCGGCGCGATACTGCGTCGACTTTCGATCGACGAGCTGCCGCAGCTCTGGAACGTACTGCGCGGCGAAATGTCGCTGATCGGCCCACGCCCGACGCTCCGCTACCAGGTCGACGAGTACACCCCCCGCCAACGCCGCCGCCTGGAGGTGCGCCCTGGCCTCACCGGCTGGGCGCAGATTCACGGCCGGGCCGCCCTGCCGTGGGCTGAACGGATTGAACTTGACGTTTGGTACGTCGAGCACCGATCGTGGCGTGTCGATCTTGTGATCCTCGTGCGCACACCGCTCACGCTCTTCGGTGGCACCTACCGCGGCTCGACCGGCGGCTGGACACAGGGTGGTTAACGCCCTCGCGCGCACGATCCGGGCAAACCGGCCGCTGGCAGCGCTGACGGGATTCAGCGTGCTCCTCGGACTGTGGAACGTGTCCCAGTATTTCGCGACCGCAGGCTACGACGGCGTCGAACATATGGAGTACGCCGACGGCCTGATTTTTGGCGGGCAGCTCCCCCACTACACAGGCGAGTACTACACACCACCTGGCTACTACACCCTTGCGGGGATCGCCGACTGGCTTGCGCGGCACGCCGGTGTTGGCGAATGGCATCGCGCCGGCATGGCCCTCAACGTGGTGTTCCTTGCGATCACCGTGGTTGTCGTACACCGGCTCGCCGTCGAGCTCTGGCCCGACCGGCCGCGCCGTGCGTTCGCTGCCGCCGCATTCGTGGCGTTCTTCCCGCTCGCGGTGAAGGACGAGACGATGTTCCACCCAGAGACCCTGTCGCTCTGCCTCACGACACTCGCGCTCCTTCTCTGCGTGAAGACGTTCGCAAACGGGCGATGGGCATGGGGGCTTGGGATAACGCTCGGTGCTGCGCAACTCGTACGCGCCCCCGCGCTCTGGGCGGTTGCTGGCTGCCTGCTCGCGCTCGCGGCTGCGCGTAAGTTCCGCGAGACGGCGATCGTTCTCGTACTCGCCGGTGTGATTGCCGCTCCCTGGTACATCCATCAGTACGGCACCTACGGCGGCTCGCCGGTCTTCAATCGACCAACCGTCCAAAAGCCGTTGTACGAGCGACGTCCCGTTTCGTTCTACCTCGACCCTGGGGTTCCGGCAGTCGTCTCGGCCCCCTACAAGCGACACTTCCTCAATCGCCTCGTGCCGACGACCTACGCCGAGGCGTGGGGTGACTACTTTGGGATTTGGGCCTGGAACGGTGGTGGCGACGGAGGCAAGGGACGCCCAGGGTCTGGCGCACGAACCGCGCTCGTGATCCAGTCGCTCGTGGGGATCATCCCGACGCTCCTCGCACTCGCCGGATGGGTGTTCCTCCTCGGTGAGGCACGCAGGCGCCCCGAGCGGCTGCCGATCGTGCTCGTACCCCTCTTTGGCGTCGCGTCGTACCTGCTTTTCACCGTCTCGTACCCAACCCCAGACGGCGACGTCTTGAAAGCGACCTACATGCTCACGGCCGCCGGGGCATGGGCGCTTGGGTTCGCGACGGCGCTCGACCGACTGCGCGGCCGTTGGCTTCGCGCGACTGTCGCTGTGCTGGCACTTTCGGCCCTGGCCGAGCTGCCGTTCCTGATCTACTGAGCGGCGGGGGCGAGCGCGTCGTCGAGCATGTCGCGCAGAAAGCCATCGAGCCCTTCGCCGGGCTGCCAGCCAAGTTCAGCGGTGATCCGTGAGGAGTCGGCGGCAATCGCCACGGGATCGGCCGGGCGGATGAACGACGGGTCGACGACGACCGCCGTCGCGCCGCTCTCGGTGAAGACGGCCGACCACGCGACCGGATCGTCACCATCAAGGTTCCACGTCAGCTCGAAGCCCGCGAGGCTGAAGGCACGGTCAACAAGCTCCCACACGTGGTGTAGGCGACCCGTGCCAAGAACGTAGTCGCGGTAGTTCGCGGCGATGTCTGATTCGCCACGCACGGTGGTCTGACGCAAGATCGTGATCATCCCGTCGGCGTACTCCGGGGCGAAGCCCCAGTCGCGCTGCACCTTGAGGTTGCCAAGTGCGAGTGGCTCCAACGTGGAACTCGACCGCAGCGCTGCCACGTGATCGATCACCTTCCGCGTGAGGAAGCGAGGGCCACGTCGCCGAGATTCGTGGTTGAAGAGGATGCCGCAGGCGATGCGCACGTCATACGACTCGCGATAGCTGCGGCAGAGCAAGTGGGCAGCGGCCTTGGCGGCTGCATACGGACTCTGAGGGTTGAGAGCAGAGCGCTCGTCATGGACGACACTCGCCCCGGGCGCCGACCCGAACATCTCGCCCGACGACGCCTGGTAGAAGCGTGTGTCGGGACTGTCGAGCCGAACCGCGTCGAGCAACGAGACAACGATGTGAGCGTTCGACTCCCACGTCGCGCGCGGGTCCGCAAACGACGCACCGACGCTGCTCTCGCCGGCCAAGTTGTAGAGCTCCTCTGGTCGTACGTCACCCACGAGGGCGCACAACGGGCCCGGATCACGGAGGTCGCGACGCACCGCCCGCAGGCCCGGGTGGCGTTCGAACAGCGCCTCGGCCGCCTGAATGTCACGTACGGGCGCGTGCACTGTCCACCCGTCAGCCAGGAGGTGGCGAACGAGGAAGTAGCCGTCCTGCCCGGTCGCTCCGGTCACGATGGCGGTGCGGGGCTCGACGGTGTGCCGCATCCGCACAAGTGTAGGGAGCGCCTTCACCGAGCGACGGCTGCGCCATCAACTACGCTGATGGCGCGTGACGGTTGTGCTCTTCACATGCGCCGGTCAGCGCGTCGACATCGTCACGGCGTTTCGACGTGCCGGTGCCACGACCGTTGCCACAGACCTGAGCGAGCTCGCGCCGGCGCTGTACGCCGCCGATCATCGGGAGCTGATCCCGCCGGTGGGTGACCCGACCTACATCGAGACGGTCGCGGCGCTCGTGCGTCGCTATGAAGCGTCGCTCGTCGTGCCGCTTACCGACCTCGACCACGAGGTTCTTGCTGCGAACCGCGACGCGATTCCGGCGCTCGTGCTGCTCGCTGGCATCGACGCGATCCGCCGCTGCGCCGACAAGTGGCTTGCTCACTGCTTTTTCGAAGAGGTGGGACTGCCGACGCCGCCCACATGGCTGCCCGATGCGCTCCCGGAGGACATTCCGTTCCCGGTGCTCGTGAAGGCCCGCCGAGGATTCGGATCGCGTGGGATCTACCGTGCGAGCAACCGGCAGGAGCTCGACTATTTCCTCGCCCGTGTTGACGCTCCGTCGATGGTGCAACAGGCATGTGCCGGCGAGGAGTTTTCAATCGATGTCTTCTGCGACCTCGAGAGTCGCTGCCTCAACGCCGTGCCGCGCACGATGATCGAGTCGAAGGGTGGCGAGACGATCAAGGGCAAGACGATCAAAGACCGCGATCTGATCGAGCACGGCGCGCGTGTGGCCGAGGCGCTTGGCATTGTCGGCCCGGCGAACGTCCAATGTTTTCGTGAGCCGGATGGCCGGCTGCCTGTCACCGATGTGAACCCACGGTTTGGTGGCGGATTCCCATTGCCGACTGCTGCCGGGTCGCGCTACCCCGAGCTTGCACTTGAACTCGCCGCAGGTGGCCGGCCAGAGCCGCGCCTTGGAGAGTTCGAGGATGGGGTTGTGCTCACCCGATATTTCGGTGAGATGATCCTCCACGAGGTCGCTGGCCGTCTCGAAGTGATGCCCCAAGATGCGTTGACCGTGGAGCACCCCCGAGGCACGTGATGAAACGGCGTCTGGTCTACGGTGGGGCGGGCATTCTCATCGTGGTGTTGCTTGGTGCGGTGGCCTTCTTGCTGCACGTGCGCCAGGCCGGACGCGATATTCGCGGGTCGTCGACTGACGAGTTCGTCACGACGATCGCACCGACAGCTCCGAAGGGGCCGGGTGTCGTCTGGCCCGCCTACGGCTACGACAACGCGCGGCGTCGCGTCGCTGTTGGAGTCACCCTTCGCCCGCCGTTCCGGCAGGCATGGCTCTTTCACGCGCAGACCCTTATCGAGTTTCCGCCAGTGATTGCCTACGGGCGGCTGTACTTCGCGACGAACAACGGCACCGTTTTCGCGGTCAACACCGTGACGGGCTTCCGCGCGTGGTCGCATACATCGAAGCGATGCCAGGCGGCGTCGCCCGCGGTGGGTGACGCGACGATCTACGTCACGTTCTTGAATGAGCGGCCGTGCAACGCCTCCGGTGGCGACGGCCATATCGTTGCCTATTGGGCAGGGTCGGGAGATATTCGTTGGAGCCGACCCATCGGGCCTTCGGAGACGTCGCCGGCGGTCGCTGGCGATTCGGTGTACGTCGGCGACTGGGACGGGTACGTCTACTCGTTCTCGGCCCGCACCGGACGACTCTGGTGGAAATTCAAGAGCGACGGGAAGGTCAAGGGCGGCATCGCGGTCGCCGGGAACCGTCTCTACTTCGGGACGTACGGATCGAGCGTGTATGCGCTCAACGCCAAGTCTGGGACGTTGATCTGGCGCTCGAGCGCGCAGTCGCGGCTCGGGTCGGCAGGACACTTCTACGCCACTCCCGCGGTGGCGTATGGGCGGGTATTTGTCGGCGCGACCGACGGCAAGGTCTACTCCTTCGGCGCGCGGACAGGCGATCTGATCTGGTCGCACGCAACCGGCGGGTACGTCTACTCCTCCTCGGCGGTGTGGAACGGCATGGTCTACACGGGCTCGTACTCCGGCCGGTTCAGCGCGTTCGACGCGGCGACGGGAGACACCCGCTGGACGTTTGATGCCGACGGCCGCATCTCCGGCTCGCCCACGGTTGTCGCTGGCGTCGTCTATTTCGCAACGTTGAACGGCACGACCTACGGCCTCGACGCAATAACCGGCAAGCAGCTTTGGACGTTCCCTGACGGGAAGTACTCGCCTGTTGTTGCCGATGCCAACCGTCTCTACCTCACCGGCTACGGACGCATCTACGGGCTCGAGCCGAGCAACCCGGTAGGCTGACGCCCCATGCGCTACGCCGTCACTGGTGCGGCCGGGTTCATCGGCTCGCACCTGTCCGAGACGCTGCTTGCGGCGGGCCACGAGGTCGTTGGGTTCGATTCGTTCACCGACTACTACGACCCGGCGTTGAAGGAAGAGAACGCACGCGAGCTTGATGTGCGGCGTGTTGACCTGGCGTTCGACCCACTCGACTTTGCTGGGTTTGACGGCATCTTTCATTTGGCAGGGCAGCCGGGCGTACGAAGCTTTGGTGACGTCTTTCCGCTCTATCTCAACCGGAACGTTCTCGCCTCGCAGCGCCTGTTCGAGGCGGCCGCACGCGACGGGGTGCGTGTCGTCTTCGCCTCGTCGAGTTCGATCTACGGGGCGGCGGAGCGGTATCCGACTCCTGAAGAGACCCCGCCGCAACCGCTTTCGCCGTACGGAATCACGAAGCTCGCGTGTGAGCATCTCGCCGACGCGTACCGCCGCTCATTTGGGCTCGACGCGATCGTGCTTCGCTATTTCAACGCGTTTGGGCCGAGGCAGCGACCCGACATGGCGTTCACTCGCATCCTGCTCGCCCTCGCTTCCGGCGGCACGTTCGAGCTGTTCGGCGATGGCGAACAGTCGCGCGGATGGACGTACGTTGGCGATGTTGTTGCCGGAACGATCCTCGCGATGGAGCGCGGCACCGGTACCTACAACCTCGGTGGCGCGCTTGAGGCTTCGATGAACGAGACGATTGCGCTTGCAGAGACGATCTCTGGGCGTACGCTGGATCTGCGCCGCCGCGAAGAGGTGCCGGGCGACCAGCGGCGCACGAAGGCCGACACGACACGCATTACGAGCGACCTTGGTTGGGCTCCTCAAACATCGCTTGAGACGGGTCTTCAAGCGCAGTGGGAGTGGGCATCGTCTAGAGTCGGCGTCAGATGAGTCTTCTGTCTTCCTCGAGCGAAGCCGAACGCGACGTCGATTTGGGGCGTTGGAAGCGGGCAATCACCCTTCGTTGGTGGCTCCCGGTCGGTGGCGCTATCGCTGGCATCGTCCTCGGCGCAGTGCTCGCCTTCTCGGGTGGAAGCCTGTTCCAAGCCTCCGTCCTGATCATTCCAGGTCAGCCGTTTACGCCAAACGGCGGCACCCCGGTGCTCACCTACCAGGCGAGTCCGCGGGCGATCCAGGAGCTCGTCACGTCGGAGGAGGCGCTGAAGGCAGCCGCTGACGCCGGTGGCGTTCCCGCGAATGCGTACCGTGGCCGCATCAGCGTCACCACGGTGACGACGGGAATCACTTCGACAGCGACGCGCGGTGCGAACCTGATCAAGATCGTCGTGCAGGGAAAGAAGCAGAAGGCGACGCAGCTCGCCGCGAACACGCTTGCCGACTACGTGGTTTCGCACACGACCTCGTCGTACATCCGCAAGGTCATCGCTACCTACAAGGCTGACCTCGCGAGCTACAAGTCACAGCTTGATGCGCTGAGCCTGCGTCTTGAGGCGCTGAACAGTGCGATCAAGACCGAGAAGCTCGCGCCGCTCGACCAACTTGTGCTGGTGAGCCAGATCGATAACGCCGAGCAGCGTCAGGGGACGCTGATCGACTCTCAGTCGCTCACACAAGAGTTGCTCGCACTGGCCGAGAACGTCTCGATCACTCAGGTCTTGAACCAGGGTGTTGCCGTGAAGGCCGCCGCTCGTTCGAGCCGCAACTCGATGCTGATTGGCCTGCTGCTCGGGTTGATCATTGGTTCGGTTGCAGCGGTTGTCGCCGATTCTCGCGGCGCTCGTCCCCGCACGGCGTAGCGGCGAACCCGCCGTGGCTCGTCGCGGACGGCACTCTCAGGACCTTCAGCGATGAGAAGGACGATCTGTTGGGTCGGTGCGGTCGTTGCGGCGCTGATTGCGTTTCCCACCACGTGGGACAACCTGAGTGGCGCGCACGTCCGGCTCGATCGCGAGGCGGTGCAGGTCGCTCCCGGGGTGCACGAACAGCTCGACCTTGCGCTCGTTGCCTCGTGGGCTGAGCAGGTTGGCCCCACCGACCGCTGGTGGATCGTGCTTCCCGCCGATCGCCCTGAAGGGCTGACGACTCGCGGTGCTGTGTATCGCGCATACGCGACGTTTGCGTTGCTCCCGGCAGTTCCGGCTGCGTCGATTGCCGATGCGACGGTTGTGCTGCGGCCTGAGGAGCTTCCGTGATCGTCCGTCTGCTTCTCGCCAATGCCCTTGAGCTTGGTGCTGGAGTCGGTGTTGCAGCGCTCCTGCGGCTTCCGCTTGGCGCGAGCTATCTCGCGGGCCTTGGGCTCACCGGGATCCTCTCGGCCCACCTCGCGCTCGTCCATGTCACCTACGGCTGGATCATGCTCGTCGCCGTCTGTGTCGCCTCGCTCCTCGTTGCGTTTCGGTTGGGACGGCTCCCGAGCGCGACGTTGACGCGGCCGCGGCTCGGGCTCGTCGGCTGGTCGTCCTTGATCGCTCTACTCGCGTTGCTGCTGCACGCGTGGCCCGTGTTTCGCGACAAGCCCCTCGACGACTACGACGCCTGGGCGATGTGGGGCATGAAGGGGAAGGCGCTCGACCTCTTTGGTTGGGCGAACCCACACCTGTTCGCATCGCCGGGCGCTGAACCGCTCCATCTCGACTATCCGCTGCTGATTCCGTCTCTTGAGGCGGTCGCGTCGCGCGCGATGGGCGGCTTCGATCCGCAGCGGATCCACCTGCAATTCCTCCTCTTCGGGGTCGCCGGGATCGCCGCGTTCCACGGCTACTTCCGTCAGGCGATCTCGCGTCGCCTGCTTTGGCCATGGCTTGTCGTCATCGCGGCGGCACCTGCATTCATGGGTCAGTTGCTCACCGCCTATGCCGACATTCCGATGGCGCTCTTTGTCGGTGCTGCCGTACTGGCATCTGCCCGTTGGGTTGGTGAAGGCGCGATTGGGATTCCGGCGGCACCAGCCTTCTTTCTCGCATGCGGCGCTTTGACCAAGAACGAGGGCGTCGTCTATGCGGCCGCCGTCCTTGTCGCGTTGCTCGTCTCGACGCGGCGGCTGGCCGCCGTGATCGCTGCCGGAGTTGTCGTCGAAGCCGTCCTGCTTCCGTGGCAGATCTGGCTCGCGGCACGCCACGTTCACACCGACACGTTGCTCACAGCGCACTCGCTTGAGGTGCATCACCCTGGGATCGCCCCGCTTGCGCTCCACGCGTTGCTCGGGCCGGCGGTTGCACTCAGCGCCTGGCCGCTGATCCTTCCCCTCTTCGGGATCGCCGCGCTGCTCGCGCGTGCAACACACGTCTCGGTCTTTGCGGTGACGTTCGTGGTTGTCGCGTTTCTCGGCCTCGACTGGATCTACGTTGTGAGTCCGCTTGAGTGGTCGAACTACCTTTCGTACTCCGGCGACCGCGTGATCGACGGGGTTCTCGTAGGCGCGGCGGTACTGACGCCCCTACTTGCAACCGAGCGTGTGAGTAGGATCGGCTGGCCGTGAAAGTCACATTCCTAGTTCCCGCGTACAACGAGTCGGCGACGATCGGCGAAGTGCTGTCGCGGATCGCGCAGCTTGACCTCGACACCGAGGTCATCGTCATCGACGACGGCTCGAAGGACGACACCGCTGCGATCGCCGAGGCTCATGGTGCGACGGTCATCACGAAAGCGAACGGCGGCAAGGGATCGGCCCTTCGTGCCGGGATCCCAGCGATCACGGGAGACATCGCCGTCATCCAGGACGCCGACATGGAGTACGACCCGTTTGAGGTGCCGGGCCTGATTCAGCCGATCCTCGATGGCGTTGCCGACGTCGTTCTTGGCTCGCGACTTTCAGGCGGTCGCCCGCAGCGCGTGTACCTCTTCTGGCATCTCGTTGGAAACAAGTTCTTGTCGCTGCTCACGAACATCCTGTTCAACACGACGATCTCCGACATGGAGACGGGGTACAAGGCGTTCCGCAGCGATGTCTTGAAGTCGCTGGATCTGAAAGAGAACAAGTTTGGGATCGAGCCTGAGATCACCGGGAAGATCTGTCGCAAGAAGCTCCGGATCTATGAGCTCCCGATCTCGTACTACGGCCGCACGTACGACGAGGGCAAGAACATCACGTGGCGCGACGGGTTCCGTGCGATCTGGGTGCTCTTCCGCGTCCGGATCTTCGGGTAACCCATGCTTGACGGCAAGACGATCGCGGTCGTCGTTCCGGCGCACGACGAAGAGTTGCTGATTGGCGCGACGCTCGCCGGGATCCCCGCATTCGTCGACCGCATCATTGTGGTTGACGACGCTTCGCGTGATCGCACGGGAGCAAGTGCCGAGGCGATCGGCGACCAGCGCGTCGAGATCGTGCGGCACGAGCAGAACCGTGGTGTCGGTGCCGCGATCGTCACGGGTTACAAGCGCGTTCTCGCCGAGCGCATCGACGTGGCGGTGGTCATGGCGGGTGACAATCAGATGGACCCCGCTGAGCTTGAGGCGATCGCGGGCCCGGTTGCGCGCGGGGAGGTCGATTACGCGAAGGCGAACCGGCTGTTCTACGGCAACGCGCGCGAGGTGATTCCCCGCCACCGGTTTGTCGGCAATGCCGTGCTCTCGCTGCTCACGAAGATCGCGTCGGGCTACTGGCATGTCGCCGACTCGCAGGCGGGCTACACCGCGATCTCACTCGAGATGCTGGAGCTCCTCGATCTCGATCGGGTGTATACGCGCTACGGCTTCCCGAACGATCTGCTCGTGCACCTGAACGTCTGGAAGGCCCGGGTGAGGGATGTTCCGTCTCGGCCGATCTATGGCGTGGGTGAGCGATCGGGAATCCGGATTCGTAAGGTCGTACCCCGGATCTCGTGGCTGCTGCTCAAAGCGTTCTTCTGGCGTTTGCGGGAGAAGTACGTGATTCGTGACTTCCACCCGCTCGTCTTCTTCTACGCGCTTGGGTTGCTGATGACTGTCGCTGGGCTCGCGCTCGGCATTCTTGAGACGGTGTTGCGGCTTGCTGGCAACGGCATTCCCGCCGCCACGGTCGTACTCGTCGCGCTGCTGCTGATCGCAGGCAGTCAGTTCACGCTCTTTGCCATGTGGTTCGACATGGAGTCGAATAAGGATCTGAAGTGATCCGGCGAATGCGGCTGGCGCCGAGTACCGTGCTTGCGCTGCTCGTGTTTGTGGTCGCCGCGCTTGCTGCGTACGGTGGCTTGCTGAGCCACGCGTATCCCGGCGACACGTCCGCGTACTCGCTCTACGGTCGAGAGCTCGTTCTCGACGGGCGCATCCCCTACCGCGACTTCTACGACGAGTACCCGCCTGGTGCGGTGCCGGTGTTCGCGCTGCCCGCGATCATCTGGAACGCCCACTACGTGCTCTTCTTCAAGCTCTGGATGGCGCTGTGTGGGGCGGGCTGCGTCGTGGCGGCCCTCGCAATCGCTCGCCGCCTGACGCTTCCGCTGTGGCAGCTGGCGCCCGTCGTGCTGCTGCCCTTGCTGCTCGGGCCCGTCTACCTGAACCGCTACGACCCGCTACCCGCACTGCTCCTGCTGCTTGCCGTGTTCGCGGTGATCACCGGCCGCGAGCGCACCGGCGCGATCTGGCTCGGTCTCGGAACGGTCGTAAAGCTGTTCCCGGCGGTCGTGGCCCCGCTCGCGCTGCGTCGTGCCAAGAACCGCAGAGCGTTTACGGCGTGGTGGGCGGCCTCGGGGCTCGTCCTGTTTGCCCCGTTCTTCCTGCTCGCTCCGGGTGGCGTCGGCTTCAGTCTCTGGTCACAGGCAAAGCGCCATCTCCAGATCGAGACGCTCGCAAGCTCAATCCTGCTCGTCGGCTCAAAGCTCGGCATCCACCACGTCGACTGGATCGCTGGCAAGCCTGGATCGATCGACATCGGCGGCTCATTGGCGGACGCTCTCGCGAGCCTCTCGTCGCTCATATCGGTCGCGCTCGTTCTCTGGGCGATCCGCGAGTACTGGTGCGGCCCCGATTCCGACGCTCGGTTTGTCACGGCGGCCGCGACAGCAGTGACCGCATTTGCGGTGTTCGGCAAGGTGCTCTCGCCGCAGTACCTCACCTGGGTTGCGGTGATCGTGCCGCTTACCGCCGGACGAAACGGCCTCCGGGCGACGGCAGCGCTGCTCGGCGCGCTGATCCTGACACAGCCGGCCTACATCGTCGACAAGTACGGCCTACGAGAGCAGAACTGGACCGTGTGGGCACTCCTCGCACGGAATGCACTCCTTGTGGTGGCGTTCGTCTACCTCGTTCGCGCGCTGCGCGAGTGGCGCGTTAGCGCGGAACGACGCTGAAGGCGAGCGGGCCCTTCGGCTGGCCCGACACCGTCACAACGAGATTCATGACGCCCATGCCGGTGCCCTGCGCTGCGGTGAGGATCGAGCCGCCGTTCGCACCAACGGCCGCATGCGGCAGCGTGCAGGTTGAGTTCGAGGCGCACGCGGCAGTGATCGACGTAACCGTGACACCCGGTGTCGTGAGGCGCAGCGTCCAACCCGCACCCGTGCCGCGACCGTCAGTCACCGTGAGCGGCACCTGAGTTGCTCCACCGCTCGTCAGGGCCGGTGACGCTTTGAGCGAAAGGCCACCCGAGTTGAGGGCGAGCTTCACGACGATCGTGTTCGGCGAAACACCAAACACCGACGGCGCCGTGTTAGCCAACGCGGTCGGAACGAGCAGCAGCGCAAGCGCAGCCGCGAGGGATAGGAGGGACGACCTCATCCACTCAGGTAGTCGGCAGGTGCCACCACCAACACAGGTCGAGGTGACCGATGCGATCGACGATGCGGTTGTTGCCAACGTGTGGGAGGCACCATCGTTGAAGGTTGTTGAGGTGATCGTGAGGTTCCAGCCGGTGCCGACACCACGCGCATCAACCATCGTCAA
>CAEZXP010000011.1_pt1 | contig 44208 bp, 41 predicted proteins | sample 7265271 | NCBI WGS metagenome assembly CAEZXP01 (sample SAMEA6813909, study PRJEB35770) | uncultured Actinomycetes bacterium | biome: Freshwater; feature: Freshwater reservoir; material: water | place: Czech Republic | collected 2016-11-09 | depth 0.5m m
CGCGGCGCGCCGCGAGAGCCCCAAGCGCACAGATGCCCTAAACGACGAACTCGTCGGCGATCGAGAGAGCGTCGTCGAGGATCGCGATGCCCTCGTCGAGCTCTTCGCGCGTGATGTTCAACGGCGGGCACACCATGACAACGTTCCAGTGGCTCATCAGGTAAAGCCCCTTCGACAGCGCGTGCTTTGCCATCGTGACGACGGGCTTCGCGGCCTCGCCGCCCCCGTTGAATGGGACGAGCGGCTCGCGCGTCTCGCGGTTCTTGACAAGCTCAAGACCCCAGAAGCAGCCGAGTCCGCGGACCTCACCGATCGACGGATGCTTCTCGGCGAGCTTCGCCAGCTCGACCTTGAACACCTCGCCCATCGCTGCGGCGTTCTCGACGATCCCTTCCTCCTGGAACGCCTCGATCGATGCGACTGCAGACGCACACGCGAGCGGATGCCCGGAGTACGTGAGCCCGCCCGCGAAGAACTGGGAGCGCACCCACTCGGCGATCGGCTCGCGCACGACCATCGCGCCAAGCGGGACATACCCTGAGTTGATGCCCTTCGCGACGGTAAGGATGTCGGGCACGACGTCGTAGTTGTCGACCGCAAACCATTTGCCCGTGCGGCCGAAGCCAGCCATCACCTCGTCGGCGATCAGCAGGATGCCGTACTTGTCGCAAACCTCACGGATCGACTGGAGGTAGCCGGGAGGGGGCGGGATGATGCCGTTCGTCCCGGTAACCGTCTCGAGGATCACTGCGGCGACCGTGTGTGCACCCTCGTACTGCAGAAGCTCTTCCAGGTGCGGCCCACCCGAGCACACCGGGCACGGATCGGGGTGTCCCGCCGGGCAGCGGTAGGTGTACGGGTCAAGCATCCGCACAACGCCAGGGATGCCGGGCTCTGCGGGCCAGCGGCGTGGGTCGCCCGTGAGTGTGATCGCTCCGGCGGTCGCGCCGTGGTAGCTGCGGTAGCGAGCGATCACCTTGTGGCGGCCCGTGTACCAGCGCGCCAGCTTGATCGCGTTCTCGTTTGCCTCGGCGCCGCCGTTCGTGAAGAACGACATGGAGAGATCGCCCGGGGTGACTTCGGAAAGGAGCTTGCCGAGGCGGGAGCGCGATTCGGTCGCCATCGGCGGGCCGATCGTGCAGAGCTGCTCTGCCTGGCGCTTGATCGCGTCGACGACCTTGGGGTGGCCGTAACCGATCGAAACGTTTACGAGCTGCGATGCGAAGTCGAGGTAGCGCTTGCCGTCGTAATCCCAGAAGTAGCGGCCTTCTGCACCCGCTACAGCGATGGGGTTGATCGCGTCCTGCACCGACCAGGAGTAGAGGACGTGTCGTTTCGCGTCCTCAACAATCTGGCGGCCCAACTCTGAGTTCGTCTCGATAGTGGCCATTTTCCGATAGTAGCAACCTTTGGCAAGCAAGAGAACCTATAGACGATCAACGATAAGACGCACGGTTCCTTTAGGAGCAAAGCCGAGCCGTTCGAGGATCGGCCCGGACATCGGTCCGGCCGCCACGACGAGCCGTGGTGTGCCCCGTCGCACGGCCTCTTCCCACCGCGCCCAGACGAGTGCGGTGTACGCACCGTGACCGCGCGCATCGGGCAGCGTCGCGCCGCCAAGCAGCAGGCCGCCCTCTGGCGTGAATACGCCCCGCCCAAATGCGACCGGACGGCCGTCGAGGTAGGCGACGAAGTGCTCGACCGTCTCATCGTCCTTCAGCCGCTCCCATGCCGCGCCGCCACGACTCACACGCTCGGCGGTCTCCTCAGGGGAGTTGCCGAACGCCTCGCTCTCGAGGGCGAGGGCAGCGATCAGTTCGTCACGTGAGGTCACACGGCGTACCTCGAGCCCGGATTCTGCTTCGGGCGGGTGGTCGAGTGAGAGCAACGTGAGGTTGGGTTCGTCGTCGAGTGTGAGTCCCTCGGCGAGCAGTCGCTCTTCAAGGTCGGGAGGCGCAGCCGACGGGCCAACCCACCACGTCACCTTGTCGAGGCCGCGTTCACGCAGCAGCGTTCGCGCGTCTGCGACCGCCCCCGCTACTTCATCGGGAGTGAGGTTGATCGACCCAATCGCGGCGCTCTTTCCGAAGGTGACGAAATCGAACCCTTGACGCTCGACGATCGCGGTCTGCCCGTCGTCAGGGAGCCAACGGCCCGGGTTCTCGGCAATGCGGGTGGGATCTGCCATCGAGTGCAGGCTAAGCGCTCGGCGCAGCGTTTGCGAGCCACGGACGAATCGCCCCCTGTCGGCGGAGGGCAATCGTCTACGCTCTCGCGGTACCCGCCAGGAGGAACGAGACGATGAGCGCAACGCTCGACACGAATACCGCTGTGAAGCCAATCCATCACTGGATCGGCGGCGAGATCTACCAGGGCCAGTCGGGCCGTTCCGGCGCGGTCTACAACCCAGCGACGGGCCAGCAGACGGGCGAGGTCGCGTTTGCCACGATCGAGGAGATCGATCACGCGGTTCAGACCGCGAAGGCTGCATCTGCAGCCTGGCGTGCGACGTCTCTCGGGCGGCGCGCCGAGCTGTTCTTCAAGATTCGCGAGCTCTTCCACGCGCACCGTGAAGACATCGCGAAGCTCTTGACGGCCGAGCACGGCAAGGTGCTCTCCGACGCGATGGGTGAGGTGACGCGCGGGCTTGAGGTGATCGAGTTCTGCTGCGGCCTCCCGACGCTGCTTAAGGGTTCGATGTCGGAGCAGGTGTCGAATGGGGTCGATGTGTACTCGTTGCGCCAGCCACTTGGCGTCGTCGCGGGCATTACGCCGTTCAACTTCCCGGCGATGGTTCCGATGTGGATGTGGGCGCCGGCGCTCGCGACGGGCAACACGTTTGTCTTGAAGCCGTCGGAGAAGGATCCGTCGGCGTCACTTCTCACCGCCGAGCTTCTGAAGGAGGCTGGGGTTCCCGACGGTGTCTTCAACGTCATTCATGGCGACAAGGTCGCGGTGGATGCGCTGCTTGAGCATCCCGATATTGCGGCCGTGTCGTTTGTTGGTTCAACTCCGATCGCGAAGTACGTCTATGAGACGGCGACGAGCCGCGGCAAGCGGTGCCAGGCGCTCGGTGGCGCGAAGAATCACATGATCGTGCTGCCGGACGCCGACATCGACATGGCGGCCGACGCTGCGATCTCCGCGGCCTACGGTTCGGCAGGCGAGCGTTGCATGGCGATCTCGATGGTGGTTGCGGTGGGTGGTGTGGCCGACGAGCTCGTCACAGCGATCAAGTCGCGGATCCCCGGAGTGAAGGTCGGCAATGGCATGGATCCGACCTCCGAGATGGGGCCGCTTGTCACGCGTGAGCACCGCGACAAGGTGGCGTCATACGTTGAGCGCGCAGGTGGCGAAGGTGCAACGGTTGTCGTCGATGGTCGTGAGAGTGCACCGGCAGGGGACGGCTTCTTCCTTGCCCCGTCGCTGATTGACCATGTGAAGCCTGGCATGGCCAACTACGACGACGAGATCTTCGGGCCCGTGCTTGGCGTTACGCGTGTCGATACGTACGAGCAGGCGGTTGGGCTCGTAAACAGCAACCCGTTTGGAAACGGCGTCGCGATCTTTACGCGCGATGGCGGTGCAGCCCGCCAGTTCCAGTTCGACATTCTCGCAGGCATGGTCGGGATCAACGTGCCGATTCCGGTGCCGGTCGCCTACTACTCGTTTGGTGGGTGGAAGGCGAGCCTCTTCGGCGACCGTCACATCTACGGGCCTGAAGGAATTGACTTCTACACGCGCAGCAAGGTCGTGACGTCAAGGTGGCCTGATCCGGCCACCTCGAAGATCGACCTGGGCTTCCCGCAGACGCGGTAGCGGTTCGCTTCGTTAGGACGCGTGAAGGAGCGGTGGCGGCTCATCGAAGCCGCCGCCGTTTCCCTCGCCGTCTTCGAGGAGGCGCGCCAAGCTCCAGATGCGTGGGGTGCCGATCGGCAGCCGGCAGACGGTTGCCGGGACGCCGGATCGTCGTTCGGTGAATGCGTCGCCGCCTTCGGCTCCGAGGTAGCGGTGGGCGATCGCGCGGCGCGTTTCGCCCACACCACCGATCCGGAGCTCGGCTTCGCCGCGAAATTCGACACCGCGGAATGGCGCGACCGTTTCGAACACGACGAGCGCGCAGCGAGGGTCGCGACCAAGGTGCTTGAGTTTCACATCACCCTTGGCGATTACGACCTCGACTGCGTCTTCCGTGAATCCGAACCAGACGGGTGATGCGAGCGGCGTCCCGTCGGCACGGAGCGTTGTGAGCACCGCCGGTGACGGGGCCATCAGAAGGTCGCGCAGGTCTGTGAGGGTGAGGTTGCTCATCGGTGTCTTCCGTCGCGAGTCGCCCGCTGCCGTTTCTCGGCGCTGAGCAAGACTGCGCACGGTACCGTGACTACCGGATCGGCTCACCGGGGGATTTAGAGTCGACGGAGGCCGCGGGCCGTCAGTCAGCGAGAGCAGGAGTCACACCGAGGATGAAGATCATCGTCGCAGGAGGAGCTGGGTACGTCGGGCGCGCCCTCGTAGGGTCGCTCGTTGGAGACGGCCATGAGGTTGTTGTGCTGAGCCGCCGTCCCGAGACGGTGCGGGAGCTTCCCGCTCGCGTTGCGCCATGGGATTCGGCGTTCTCTGAGGTGGATGGTGCGGGGGCCGTTGTCAACCTCGCTGGTGTGTCGATCGGTGGGCCACTCTGGACGCGTCGTCGCAAGGAGGCGATTCTTGCGAGCCGTGTGGACACGACCCACAAGCTCGCTGAAGCGATTCGTGCCGCGCGCCGCCCGCCGGAGGTGCTCGTGTCGGCTTCTGGGATCGACTTTGCGGGGGCCGCTGGCGACACCATCGTTGACGAGATGACACCGTATGGCGCGACGTTCCTTGCTCGGGTCTGTCGCGCCTGGGAGGCTGCTGCGACTGAGGCGCCTGTTCGGAACGTTCAGGTGCGCACCGCGCTTGTTGTTGGGCCGGCGGCGCATGCGATCTCGCTGATGGCGCTGCCGTTCCGGCTCTTTGCCGGTGGGCCGCTTGGGAGCGGCAAGCAGTGGTTCCCGTGGGTTGACGTTGACGATCTCGTTCGTGTCTACCGTGCGGCGATCGACGATGTGTCGCTGCAGGGCCCTGTGCATGCGGTTTCGCCGGGGCTGCTCCGGCAGCGTGACGCGGCGAAGGTCTTCGGCCGTGTGCTTCACCGACCATCCGTTTTGCCTGCACCTGCGTTTGCCCTCCGGGCGCTTCTCGGAGAGCAGGCCGATCTGCTGCTGCATGGCCAACGAGCGATCACCGTCAAGCTTGATGACAGCCTGTTTCGTGTGCGCGACCTCAGCGTTTCGCTCGCTCGCGCGCTGTAGTCGGTCTTTCCGAAATCCTTACGCCTGCGTTACGCGACCGTTGCAGGCGGTCTTGAGACTCTTGGCATGACCGGATGCCACCTTGTCTCCTCGGTTCGACCGAGCGTACGCCGCCCTCTCTCCCTCTCGGCGTTTGCTGTGGCGGCCGGTCAGCTCAGCCACACGTAGTTCCTCCCTCCCGTGGGGTGTCCGGGCGCGCCCTCGCCTGGGCGCCCCACGTTCTCGTTCGGGAGGTGCCGGTTAGCGGTGGAGCTGGTTGCCGAACGTCGCACGCGAGATGAACGTGCCGACGCCGGGTGTGGCGACGAACGTGTCGTTCTCGACGAGGACGTTTCCGCGCAGCAGAACCGTGTCGGGCGACCCGGTGACCGTGGTGCCTTCGAAGAGGTTGTAGTCGGTCTTCGAATGCTGCGTTGCCGCCGAGAGCGTGACCTTCTTCTCCGGGTCGAACACGACGATGTCCGCGTCGGAGCCAACGGTCAGTGTTCCCTTGCGTGGATAGAGCCCGAAGAGCTTCGCTGGGTTTGTGGCGAGGAGCTCGACCATCCGGTTGAGCGTGATCCGGCCAGTCCGGACGCCAAACTCATGGATCATCTGGAGCCGGTTTTCGATGCCGGGGCCGCCGTTCGGGATCTTCGAAAAGTCGTCGGCGCCGAGCGACTTCTGCCCGTCCCAGAGGAAGGCGCAGTGGTCGGTTGAGATCGCCGAGAGCACGTCGGTTCGGACGGCATCCCACAGCACGTCCTGGTTTGCCTTGTTGCGTGGCGGCGGGGTGTACACGAACTTGGCGCCTTCGAAGTTCGGCCGCTCAAGGAACGTGTCGTCGATGAAGAAGTACTGGGTGCAGGTTTCACCCCACACGTTCCAGCCTTTGTCGCGGGCGAGCGCGATCGGCTCGACCGCCTCTTTGCACGAGACATGCACGACATACAGTGGTGCCCCTGCGACGTGTGCGAGTTGGATCGCGCGGTTGGTCGCCTCACCTTCGGTTTCAGGCGGCCGGGTGCGCGCGTGGAAGATCGGCGCGGTGTTGCCTGCCGCGAGCGCCTGCTTGACGAGGACGGCGATCGCATCGCCGTTCTCCGCATGCACCATCACGAGCGCGCCGGTCTTCGCCGCAACCTCCATCGTTTTGAAGAGGGTCTCGTCGTCGACCATCAAGGCGCCCTTGTAGGCCATGAAGAGCTTGTAGGAGGTGACGCCTTGCGCCGGGAGCTCCGCGAGTTCGTCAAGCGCGCCCGGCGCTGAAAGGTCGGTGACGGCGATGTGGTACCCCATGTCGATCGCCTGCTTGCCGGCGGCCTTCTCGCGCCATAGGGCGAGGGCTTCGGCGAATGTCGCACCCTTCGGCTGAATGCAGAAGTCGACGTGGCAGGTGGTGCCACCGAAGGCTGCGGCGATCTGTCCCGATTCGACGTCGTCGATCGTCGTCGTGCCTCCGAACGGCATGTCGAGGTGTGTGTGCGGGTCGATGCAGCCAGGGAGAACGTACTTCCCTCGCGCGTCGATCACCTTGTCGGCGGGCATGTCGAGAGAGGCGCCGATGAGCGTGATGGTCTCGCCTTCGATCAGGATGTCGGCGACGTAGTCGTCTGCCGCGGTCACGATCCGGCCGCCCTTGATCAGAACAGACATTGGGCTCCTCCTCAATCTCGTAGATTCGACTGCGAACGGTAGATCTGCCTTGCCGTGAGCGAGTGTCGCACGGGAAAGGGTGTGGGTGGTGAGGCGCGGTCGCCCCACCACCCACGGGATGGTGCTACTTGCCGCCGGCGGTGACTGCCACCGCTGCGGGCTTCCAGCTTGCGCCGACCACGTCGGTGCTAGCTGCCTTCAGGTTGGCAACTGCCTTGGCCGCGAGGTCGGTGCGGTATGCGTCCGACGGGGCCTTCGAGATCACGCCGAACTGCTGCGCGATGCTCGCGGTGCGGGTGAATGCCGCCTTGTCCATGACGCCGACACCGGCTGCGCCAGCGGGCCAGACGAGCTTGTTGATCTCGTTCATCATCCAGGTCTGGTGACCCTTCGGCAGGGTCGGGCCTTCCTGGAGCGTCATCGAGACGCATTCGGCCGCATGGTCACGGCAGTAGATCCAGCCCTTCAGCGATGCCTCAATGAACTTCACGGCGATCGCCTGGTTCGCGGCGCTCTTCAGCCACGAGCCGGTCGAGAACAGGCCGTCTTCAAGCATGCCGGTACCTGCGTCCTGCATCTTGATGACGTTCAGTTCGGCGAGCGTGTAGAGCTTGCCGGTCTTCGGGTTCTTGGTCTCAAGCACCTGGGCGAGTTCGTTGTAGGTCATCGCCGAGGCCGAGTCGACCTTGCTTTGGAGCAGCAGGTTCATGTCGAACGGCTGCTGCACGATCGTCACGCCCGAGTTCTTGGCAGGGTTCATGCCTGCCTTCGTGAGGGCTGCGAAGAGCTCGTACTGGTTGCCGCCGAGCCAGTTGGCGACCTTCTTACCCTTCATCTTCGCGATCGAGTCGATCCCGGAGCTCTTCCACGTGAGCTGGGTCATGCCCGAGCGGGCGAAGACCTGCGACACGTTGACGAGGTCGGTGCCCTTGTCGCGAGCTGCAAGCAGGCTCGGAAGCCAGTCGACACCGAACTGCGCCTGGCCGGATGCAACGACCTGCTCCGGAATGATGTCCGGGCCACCGTTCTTCAACGTGACGTTGAGGCCCGCGTCCTTATAGAAGCCCTTGAGTGACGCGGCGTAGTAGCCGGCGAACTGGGCCTGTGGGACCCACTTCAACTGCAGCGTCACGTCGGTGAGCTTCTGCTGCTTTGGCGATGCGCTGGCGCCCCCTCCGAGCACCACCGCAAACGACGCTGCCACCGCGAGGGTGGTGAGCGCCGCGATGTACCGCTTCTTCATGCGACTTCCCCTTTCGTACTGTGGGTCGAGCGAGGAGTGATTCTGACGATCTGAGCGTGCGATTACGAGTCCCCCTTCTCACACATCGCGGCCACCTGGTGCCCACCGGACAAAGATCCGCTCGGCGATGGCGACAGCGAGGTACAAGGTGATGCCAAGCACTGAGGCGACGACGATGCCCGCCCAGGCCGTGACGAAGTCGAGAATCTGCGCGTCGGATCGGATCAGGACACCGAGGGCGTCGAACGAGCCACCGAAGTATTCACCGACGACCGCTCCGATCATTGCGAGCACGCTCGCGATCTTCAGTGACGTGAAGATGTAGGGGAGCGCCGTCGGGATGCGCACGCGCCGGTAGATCGCGATCTCGCCTGCGGCATAGGCGCGCATCAGCTCGATCTGTTGGGGGCGAACGCTCTGCAACCCGCGCAGCGTGTTGACCAGCACCGGGAAGAAACAGAGCACGCCAGCGATTGCCATCTTCGATGTCGGCTCCAGCGGATCGAACCAGGCGTTGAAGATCGGGGCGAACGCGATGATCGGCACCGCGTTACCTGCAATTGCGATTGGCATCAGTGCGGCGCCCACACGTTCGAAGCGCGCGACGATCAGTGCAAACAGGACGCCGAGGCATGATCCGAGCGCAAAGCCACCGAGCGCCTCTTTGAACGTGTACCACCCGGCCGGCCAGAGGGTGCCGCGGTCGTCCCAGAGGGCCGCCGCGATGTTGGACGGCTTCGGCAGCAGGAACTGCTGGATGTCGAACGCTGCGATCGCGCCTTGCCAGCCGCCGATGACGGCGATGGCGACGACGAGCGCTGGTGCCCACTCGCGCAATGCCTTCGTCGAGCGGAGCGTGAGGGCGCTCGCGCTCACGCGTCCTCTCCGGCCACGGCGGCCTCTTCTTCGGGAAGTAGGTGCTCGCCGCGCATCCGCAGCAGTTCGCGAACTTCGGTGACAAGTTCGAAGAACCGTGGGTCTTCGCGCGTCTCCACGCTGCGCGGGCCGGGCAGGTCGATGTCGACGATTCCGGCAATGCGGCCAGGGCGCGGGCTCATCACAACGACGCGCGTGGAGAGGAACACCGCCTCGGAGATCGAGTGAGTCACGAACACGACGGTCGATTGGAGCTGCTGCCAGATCGAGAGGAGTTCGAGGTTTAGCCGCTCGCGGGTCATCTCGTCGAGTGCGCCAAACGGCTCGTCCATGAGGAGGAGCGCGGGTTCAAAGGCGAGCGCACGGGCGATTGACACCCGCTGCTGCATGCCGCCCGAGAGCTGCCAGGGGTGGTGGTCACCAAAGCCTGTCAGCTCGACGAGCGCGAGCATCTCCGCGACGCGCGTGCGGCGCTTCGGTCTATCCCAGCCGAGCATCTCAAGGGGCAGCTCGATGTTTTTCGACACAGTCCGCCAGTCGAACAGCACCGCGTCCTGGAAGACGATCCCGTAGTCGCGGTCGGTGCGCGCCTGGTGGGCGCTCTTGCCGTTGATCGTGACGCTGCCGCTCGTTGGCTCGACGAGGTCGCCGATCACGCGCAGCAACGTCGATTTGCCGCATCCCGACGGGCCGATCAGGGAGATGAACTCGCCGGCTCCAAGGTCAAGATTGATGTCTTGTAGGGCGGTGACGTTTCCGCGAGGGAACGTCTTTGTCACCCCGGAAACCGAGACGACGGTGGTGGGTTCGGTCATGCGCGACGCTCCGGGGCTCGACGGACGACGGCCTTCTCAGCTCCGAGAACGGCCAGGAAAAAGATGATGCCGAGGAGCGCGGCGACGATGTTTGTCGCCCAAAGCTCCTGCGGTTCGATCGAGTAGTACTGGTTGAAGTTGAGGATGGCACCGCCGAGGCCCGACTGGAGGCCGGAGGGCAGCTCGCCGATGATCGCGCCGACGACGCTTGCTGTTGCAGCGACCTTGAGGGCGGAGAACACGTACGGCAGCGACGCGGGGAAGCGCACCTTCCAGAGCACGGTCCAGGTGCTTGCAGCGTATGTCCGCATGAGTTCGAGCATCCGTGGGTCGGCGGAGTTCAGGCCGCGCAGGCTGTTCACGGCGACCGGGAAGAACGTGAGGTATGCCGAGATTACGGCCACTGCACCCCAGCCCTGCATTCCGGCGGGGAGCTTTGGGTTGACCCAGATCACGACCATTGGTGCGATCGCGAGGATCGGGATTGTCTGGCTCCCGACGATGTAGGGCAGGAAGCCGCGCTGAAGGAGCTTCGAGTGGGCGAGCACTGCGCCCAACGCGAAGCCGAAGAGTGCCCCGAGGACGAAGCCTGCGAAGGCCTCCTTCGCGGTGAATAGCGCCTTGTGCATCAGCACCGAGAAGAGGGAGGGCTGATTGACCTGCGCGGGGTCGGCGAAGGCCTTGAAGATCGTCCAGAGGTGCGGCAGCGTCGTGTCGTCGGCCGGGAAGGGCCATGTCCAGCCGGTTGCGCGCCAGAGCCAGTTGTATCCCTCGTAGAACGCGAGGAGCGCGACGACGGTAAGCGCAATCAGCCCGGCGCGGTGCGTTGCCCCGCGAAGACGGGAGCGCCAGGTCACGCGGGCTGCGGCGCTCCGTTGCACCGAAGCCGCGTTCGCGGCACCAGACGACATGACGCACGGGTGTATCACACTGCGTGCCGAGTGTGTGATGGCGAGCAGACCGGTGTTAGATTCTCGTCGTGCCTCTGAACCCCCAGCGCACAGTCGATGAGCTCCGTGAGCTGCAGCAGCTCACGGGTGACGACAACGGTGCGCAACGGGTTGCGTGGACGGAGACGTGGGAGCGCGCCAGGGTGTGGCTGCGCGAGCGTTTCGAGGGTGTGCCGGTCGTTGAGGAGATCGACGAGGCGGGTAATCAGTGGTTCACGTTGGGTGAGGGGCGCGAGAACGCGCTGCTGATTGGCGGCCACATCGACTCGGTGCCAAATGGAGGCTGGCTTGATGGCTGCCTGAACGTGCTTGCCGGTGTCGAGGTCGTCCGTCGCCTCGCCGAGCGTGGCGCACCCCCGGTTCCGGTTCGTCTCGTCAACTGGGCTGATGAGGAGGGCGCGCGGTTCGGGCGATCACTCTTTGGCTCGTCGGCTGCTGCTGGGTCGATGAGCGACCACGCCGACTTGGCGATGCTCAAGGATCGCGACGGCGTCGGTCTACCTGATGCGGTTGGTGCGTACGGCGTTGATCTTGGCAAGACGCTCGATGCGCAGGATCAGCTTGCAGGGGCGGGGGCATATCTCGAGCTGCACATCGAGCAGGGCCCGGTGCTTGAGTCGCTCGACCTCCCGCTCGGCGTGGTGCTTGGCACGTTTGGGGTGCAGCGGTGGCGCCTGATCTGGAAGGGTCAAGCCGCGCACGCGGGTTCGACGCCGATGGACAAGCGTCGCGATGCGCTCGCAGGCGCAGCCAAGTTTGCGCTTGCTCTTCGCGAGATTGCTGCCGAGATCGGTGGCGGAGCGGTAATGACCTCCGGTGGCGTCGTCTGCAAGCCGGGCATCGTGACGTCCGTTGTTGAGACGGCCGAGCAGCTGCTCGACATGCGCCATCTCGATGCCGCTGAGCTCGCCCGGATGCTGGGGCTCGCGCGCGCTGCGGCCGACCGGTTCGCGGCCGAGGAGAACATCGATGTCACCTGGGAGCAGATCTGGCAGATCGAGCCGATCCTTTTCGACGACACGCTGATCGGCTTTGCCGACGAGGCGATCCACGAGGTTGCGGGTGTGTCGCACAAGCTCCCGTCGGGCCCGCTGCACGATGCCGCCGAGGTGTCGCGCGCCGGGGTGCCAACGGTGATGGTCTTTGTCCAGAGCTTGCGTGGGTTGTCGCACACGAAGCTTGAGGACACCAAGGACGAGCATCTTCGTCAGTCGGTCGAGGTGCTCGACCGGTTGGCCGATAGGACGCTCGCCTGGCTCGCGGCGCGCTAGCTCGCGTTAGGCGAGGCGGACGAGGACGGCTCCGCCAACGAGCATGGCGACGCCGAGCGCACGGAGCGGGGTGATCTCGCGCTCGGCGTATCCGAGCCATCCGTACTTGTCGATTACGACTGTCGCGACGAGTTGGGCTGCAACAAGGACTCCAAAGAACGGCCCGACGCCCATGCGAGGAGCAACGACGATCGCCGCGGTCACATAGACGGTGCCGAGCGCGCCACCGACCCATGCCCACCACGGCGCGTCAGCGACTCGCTGTCCTCCGCCGCGGTAGGCGACGGCAGCGATCGCGGCGAGTAGAAGCGCACCGACGATGAACGAGATCAGCGAGGCGCGAATGGGCCCGCCGACAAACTGGGCAAGCCGGGTGTTGACGCCAGCTTGGAGCGGGAGGAAGACTCCCGCGGCGATCGCAACGAGGATGTACACGGCGGCCATTGCGTCAAAACTAGAGAGCGTGTGGGACGGAGCTGTGGCCTTCCCGCGGAATGCGTGGACAAGTAGGCTCACGTCTTCCGAGAAGCAAGCGAAGGAGCGTCAGCGCATGGCAATCAGCTTCGGCGTCACCGTTATGCCCGACCCGCCATATCGGCGGTTCCTCGATCTGCTCGTTCACGCAGAGCGCAACGGCTTTGAGTACGGCTGGACGTACGACTCGCATGTGCTCTGGCAGGAGTCGATCCCGCTGCTCGCCCTTGCCGCCGACCGGACGACGACGATGAAGCTTGGCCACTTCGTCACGAACCCGGGGACGCGGGAGCCAACGGTGCTCGCGAGCGCGTACGCGACACTCCATGACATCTCGGACGGCCGCATGGTGATGGGCATCGGTCGCGGCGACTCGGCCAGACGCGTGATCGGGCTCCAGCCTGTAAAGGTTGCGGAGTTCGAGGCTGACTGTCTGATGCTGCGCGACTTCATGAACGGTCGCGAGGTGCAGTGGAACGAGAAGGATCTGACGCTTCCCTGGGTGCGCAAGGAGCTGCCTGACATCCCGCTCTACGTCGCGGGCTACGGGCCGAAGGCGCTCGCCGTTGCCGGTCGAGTTTCTGACGGCGTCATCATCCAGCTCGCCGATCCCGTGATCATCGAGTGGATCATGGACACGGCGCGGAAGGCTGCTGAGGAGGCCGGTCGCGACCCGGACGCCCTGCAGTGCATTGTCGGTGCGCCGTCGAAAGTCACGAGCGACATGAAGCAGGCGTGCGAGGAAGTGCGGTGGTTCCCCGCAATGGTTTCGAACCACGTGATGGATCTGATCGAGCGCTACGGCTGGAACTCCGACATCCCGAAGGAGCTCACCGACTACGTCAAGGCGCGCAAGTTCTACGACTACAAGGATCATTCCCGTGTCGGTGCCGCACATGGCGAGTTCGCGACCGATGAGATCTGCGAGCGCTTCACGGTGATCGGCGATGCGGAGCAGTGCGCGAAGAAGCTGCGTGAGCTTGAGGCGGTTGGTGTCGACCAGTTCAACCTCTACCTGATGACGGAGGGGCAGGAAGAGGTGCTCGACATCTACGGCCGCGACATCATTCCGCAGCTCGCAAACGCCTAACGCCGCGCGTCAGGCGCGATGACAGGCGTCGTTCAGGGTCGGTTCAGGGGTTATCCCCATCGACCGGGTATCCATCGGAAGATAGGTTGACTCCATGAACGCAACCGAAGCCATCGTTTCCGCGCAGAACGTCACGCGCCGCTACGGCCAGGGTGACACGGCCGTCGACGCCCTCCGTGGTGTTTCCCTCGATATCGAGCGTGGGAAGCTCACCGCAATCATGGGCCCGTCGGGCTCCGGTAAGTCAACCCTGATGCACATTCTCGCCGGGCTCGATAAGCCCTCGAGTGGCACTGTGCAGATCGCGGGCAAGGAGATCACGAGCATGGGCGACAACCAGCTCACGCTGCTCCGCCGCGAGCACATCGGCTTCGTGTTCCAGTTCTTCAACCTGCTGCCGATGCTGACGGCGCGGGAGAACATCATGCTCCCGCTTACTGTCGCGGGTAAGGAGCCGGAGGCCAGCTGGTTTGAGGAGCTCATCACCAAGGTGGGGCTCAAGGATCGTCTGCGGCACCGTCCGTCGGAGCTCTCGGGCGGTCAGCAGCAGCGCGTCGCTGTCGCCCGGTCGCTTGTGTCGAAGCCGTCGGTGGTCTTTGCCGACGAGCCGACAGGCAACCTTGACTCGAAGACGAGCGAGGAGATCCTCCGCCTGCTGCGCGACTCAAGCGACACCTACGGCCAGACGATCGTGATGGTCACCCACGATCCCCGCGCAGCGGCGATCGCTGACCGCATCCTGTATTTGGCCGACGGTGCGATCGTGCTCGACCAACGGGGAGCGACTGCGGCCGAGGTGCTGCAGACGATGAACGATCTCGACGGACACTCCGTAGCGTCGTGATTCGTATCGCGCTCAAAGACTTGCTCGGCCGGAAGCTCCGGCTGGCGCTGACATCGCTCGCCGTCGTGATGGGTGTCGCGATGGTTTCGGGCACGTTCGTCCTGACCGACACGATCAAGCACGGCTTCAGTCAGATCTTCTCGACAGCGCTGCAAAACAGCGACGTCGTGATCACGGGCAAGGCGGCGTTCGGGAACGATCAGAATGCACCGTCGTTCCCTGCCTCGGCGCTCGACAAGGTTTTGAAGCTGCCGGGCGTTGCCGACGCCGCCGGCGGGGTCGCTGATACGGCGCAGTTCGTGGGTGCCGACGGCAAGGTCGTGTCGCATGGTGGCGCTCCAGGCCTCGCCTTCAGCGTCAATGCCGACGGCGACCAGCACTTCAACCCGTTGAACCTGTTGAGTGGAACCTGGCCACGCGGGCGCACGCAGATCGCAGTCGACAAGGACACGGCCGCAGACCTCAAGCTCGCAGTCGGCAGCACAGTGGGCGTGATTCCGCGCGGCGGGGCGGTCGTGCACCTGAAGGTGTCGGGCATCGTCTCGTTCGGTTCGGTCGGCTCCCTCGGTGGTGCGACGCTCGCAATTTTTGACCTGCCCACCGCGCAGACGCTCTTCCAGAAGGAGGGCAAGCTCGACGAGATCGACGTTGCGGCGCAGCCGAATGTGCCGTCGTCCGAACTTGTCGCGCAGATCAAGTCGATCCTGCCGCCCCACACGCAGGTGCGGACTGGCGAAGAGCAGGCTGCGAAGGCGTCGAGCGACACGAGCAGCGCTCTCTCATTCCTTGAGTATTTCCTGCTTGCCTTTGGTTTCATCGCGCTCTTTGTCGGCGCTTTCGTGATTGCGAACACGCTGTCGATCACGATCGCACAGCGCACACGCGAGTTCGCAACGCTGCGGACGATGGGTGCAACTGGACGCCAAGTGATCGGCGTCGTCCTCGCTGAGGGCCTCGTAACGGGGCTCGTTGCGGCGACGATCGGGCTGTTCGCAGGTGTTGGTCTTGCGAAGGGTCTCGATGAGCTCTTCAAGAGCTTCGGAATCGACCTGCCGCAATCGGGCCTGATCTTTGCGTCACGCACGGTGATCGTGTCGCTCGTGCTCGGTACGGCGGTCACGTTGATCGCAAGCGTGTGGCCCGCCGTGCGCGCAACGCGGGTGCCGCCGATCGCCGCGGTGCGCGAAGGGTTCGTGTTGCCTCCAGGCCGCTTCCACCGCCTGGGGCCGTACGTCGCCTTGGTGATCATTGGCGTGTCGCTGGCGCTTGTGTGTGTCGGGGCGTTTGTGAAGCACGGCATCCCGACAGCAACCCGGCTCGAGATGTTGGGGGTCGGTGTCCTTGGCAGCTTCATCGGGGTCGCGATGATCGCGTCCCGCATCGTTCGGCCACTCGCGAGCCTCCTTGGGCGTCCGGCGCAGCTCGGTGCTGGCGTCGCGGGCACGCTCGCGCGGGCCAACTCGATGCGGAACCCAGCGCGCACCGCCTCCACTGCAGCGGCACTGATGATTGGGCTTGCGCTCGTGACGATCGTCGCTGTGCTTGCAGCAGGTGTGCGTGGCTCGTTCGAGGGAGCGGTCAAGGAGGAGTTCCAAGCCGACTACGCGTTGACGTCGGAGAACGGCTTCCTCCCAACGTCGGTCGACTCGGCTGACGCGCTGCGCAAGGCTGGCGTTGCCGAAGTCGTGGCAGGCGTTCGCGCCGGTCAGGGTCGAGCGTTCGGCAAGACGATCACGCTGACGGCCGCAGAGAAGGGGCTGTCGCAGATGCTCGTGCTGAAGTGGACGCTCGGCGACGCATCATCGCTCGACGTGCTTGGCATGAACGGCGCGGTGGTCGACAAGGATTACGCGAAGTCGCATCACCTCGTCGATGGCTCGCCGTTCACCCTGCTCGTGCCGAGCGGGCAGGAGCTGCACCTGATGGTGAAGGCGATCTTCGATCCGCCGAGCGGAGGGTCACCGTTCGGTCCGGTCACGGTGTCGGCGGAGGCGTTCGACTCGGTGACGCATAACCCCCAGAACGTCTTCACCTTCATGAACATGAGCGGCGGCGTGACACCCGAGAACACGGCGATCCTGAACGATGTGCTCAAGAGCTATCCCGATGCGAAGGTGCAAACGGAGTCTGAGTTCATCGCCAACCAGGAAGCCGGGATCAACATCTTCCTCAACATGCTGTTTGTGTTGCTCGGCCTGTCGGTGATCGTCAGCCTCTTCGGAATCGTCAACACGCTTGTGCTGACGGTGTTCGAGCGGACGCGGGAGCTTGGCATGTTGCGCGCCGTAGGTATGACGCGCCGCCAGACCCGGAGGATGATCCGGCAAGAGTCGATCATCACGGCGCTGATCGGTGCTGCGCTTGGCATTCCGCTCGGCGTTGGGCTCGGCGGACTCTTCGGTCAGGCGTTGCCCGGCGGCATGCCCTTCATTGTTCCGTGGGGCCAGATCGTCATCTTCGTGTTCGCGGCACTGATCGTGGGCCTGCTCGCGGCGATCTTCCCGGCCCGGCGTGCCGCAAAGCTCAATCCGCTCGAAGCGCTCCAGTACGAGTGAGCGGCTGCGAACGCGACGGGCTCGTCGCCATGCTTGCCACCCACGTGCCGGCCGACGAGGAGGAGCGTGGTGATCTCGAACGGATGCGGGGCTATGCCGTGTCGCTCGAGTCGCCGTGCTCGCGTGAGCAGGCCGAGGCGCACTTCACGGCATCGGCGATCGTTGTCGACGAGGCGGGCGAGCGCACGATGCTGATTCATCACCGAAAGAGCGGCATGTGGTTCCAGCCAGGCGGCCACATCGAGGCATCAGATCGATCACCTGCTGAAGCGGCTCTACGCGAGGCGCGGGAGGAGACGGGGCTCCAGGTGCGCCTTGCTCGCCCGGAGCTATGCGATACCGATGTCCACTGGATTCCGTGGGATGAGCACTGGCATCTCGATCTGCGGTTTCTGGTGATCGCCGGGGGCACCGTGTCGGCCGACGCAGCCGAGGTGCACGCAGCCGAATGGGTCACCTGGGACGATGCCTTCGCACGGATCGAAGAGTCGGCGCTTGTCCGTGCGCTGACGAAGGCGCGCGCGGCAGTCGCTACACCGCGATAGGGAGTTCCCGAAGGAACCCGGTCGCAGCAGGGTGCGGCTCAAGCGGGCTTGTTTCCAGACCAGCGATAGGTTCGGGCGCGTTGTAGCCGGCGGGCGCCGTGTCGTTCGGGCCGTCGGGGTGGTAGAGCGATGCGAGCAACTGGATCTGGCCGCGACCCGGGCCGAGTTCGAACTGGCCGCCGCCATACAGGGCGATGCCAGCATCCTCGCAGCGGGCATAGAACGTGAAGAGCCGTTCGAGGGTGCCGAAGCGCGATGGTTTCGAGTTCAAGCATTTCGGGGCGTACGGCAGTGCCTCGACGTCCTCAAAGCTATGGATCGGCGCATCCCACGTGAACCGGTCGCGGTAGGGCGCGAGCGCAGCATCTGTCTCGGGTGTCAGGCCGGGATCTTCGATCCACACCGACGGGAGCCCTTCCGCGATCCGCGTGTAGAGCGGCGCATCAGGGGCAAGATCGACCGTTGTGCCTTTGTAGGCGCCTTTCAGATCGACGACGTCGATCGCATCGAGTGATCGAAGGTCGGCAATGAACGCTTCGTCCCACTCGGGTGTTGCGTCGAGCTTGAAACGTGTCTCCGGATACAGCTCAAGGAGCGGCGCCAGCGCCGATGCGCGAGTCGACACGCAGAAGCGAACAGGCTGCGGCGTTCGCCCGACTGCGTCGGCGAGCGACAGGCTGTTCTGCTGGAGAGCGAGGTCGAGGGCCGCCGACTCAAAGGCCCAGCGGCGGTAGTCGCGTGACGCGGCTTGCTGCGGTTCGCCGGCCGGGAAGAGGTCGAAGTGGTCGAGGTGCGCCGAGAACGTCGCGAGCGTCCAGGCGCCTGCAAGTCGTGGTGAAGGGAAGCGGACAGGCTCATGCTCGGCGCTGTCGTAGGTCACATCTTCACCAACCCCAACCTGCTCGCCGTCGGAGAGCTCGACGATGGTTGTCCGCCGTACGAACGTTGAGGAAACCTGGCGTTCGAGAACGCGCGTGGCGACCGCTTCGATTGTGATCGGTAGGTCGCGGAGACGTTCCCAGTCGTTTCGCGTCATCGGTGTCTACTTGGCGACGAACGAGGTGTGGGTGGCCGGGTGGCCGTTTGAGAAGTAATCCCATGCTCCAGCGGCGATCTCGAGCGACGCGGATTTCTTGCCTACGAACGTGGTTGCCGTGAGCGTCTGTGAATACCCGGCGGACTTGTCGCGCAGCACGAAGTTGTCGGTCTTTGATGCGTCGGTCACGTTCACCTTGTAGAACCCGACGGGGAGCGACTTGACGGCAGCGCCGTTGAGCGAAAGCTTGAGTGCGCCTGTCGCGGATACGGATGCCGAAAGCGTTCCCGCAACGGTCAGCGCCGACGACCCATTGCCGGTGCCCTTCGCTGAGACGGCGCTCTTGGCGGCCGGCGCTGCAACGACTGGAGCGATCACGGGGCTTCCGACTGTGACCGAGCCATTCAGCACCGTTGGGTGGATGTCGCAGCGAAAGGTGTACAGCGCGTTGTTTTGGAACGTCGCCGTCCACACATCCTCTTCTTCTGAGTTGGCACCGGTGGAGAGGTCGACGCCTGGCCCGAAGATGTGGAAGTTGTGCTCCACCTCGGTGTCGACAGCGTTGATCGTGTACGTCCCAGGCGCAAGGGTTGTGATCGGTGAGCCGTCAGGCATCGTGAACGAGATGATGTAGTCGGGTCCGACGCGCGCGTTCAACGGCGCCGCGCCGTCGCCTGAGGCAGTGCTGAGTCGGAACGCCGCGGTCCCGCCGAACAGCGCGAGCGCTGCCACGGCGACCACAAGCACTGGGCGCTTCACGCTGTCGCTCTCCGTTCGGCCAGCGTGTTGGCGATAGCGCGGGCGAGCGTTGTGAACACGAGCGTTGAGATCAGCGCGACGATGAGGAACGAGAGCTCCTTGCCGTTGAAGTTTCGCCCGAGTGCGATCGCGCGAACTGCAACACCGGCCGTCACTCCGAGAAACCAGGTGGTCAGGTAGCGACGCATCGTCGGTGCTGCGTAGAGGCCGGTGGCGCGAGCAACGAGCAACCAGCCGCCACCGATCGTCAGGACGTCCCGCGCGTAGCCGGCGGGCCCGAGACCCTTGTCGTGCGATAGGAGCCCGACGGTTGCGAAGACGACGATCGCAACAGCATCAGCGGCGATCGCCCAAAGGCCTGCGAGACGGTACGGCGAGGGCACCCCTTGACGGTAGCGCGTCGGGGTACCCTCGCCGCGAACTTCAGTGGCCGAACGTGATCCGCGGTAAGAGCCGCCGCAGCCGTTGCGGAAGCGCCCACGCGTGGCGGCCAAGGAGCCGCAGCGCCACGGGCATCAGAACAAGGCGGATCAGGAATGCGTCCAGGAGTACGGCGACGCCGAGGATCACGCCCATCTCCTTTGGCGGCAGCGGGCCCGAGAGCGAGAACGTGAGGAATACGGCGACCATCACGCCGGCCGCCGCGAAGATCACGCGACCCGAATGAGCGAGCCCTCCAACCATCGCATCGCGGGCGTCACCGGTGCGATCCCAATGCTCCTTTGCCGCAGCGAGCAAGAAGACGGTGTAGTCCATTGAGATCGCGAAGATCATCGCGAAGAAGAAGACAGGGCCCCATGCGTCGAGGAAGCCCTGTGGCTCAAATCCGAGCAAGGACGAGCCATAACCGTCCTGGAACACAAGCCGCGCCACTCCGAATGCTCCGCCAACAGCGAGGAGATTCGTGAGCACCCCGACGGCGGCGATCAACGGTGCTTGGAGGGCGACAAGCAGCAGGAGGAAGCCGAGCAGCATGACTGTTCCGAGCACGATCGGGGTCGACTGCGAGAGCGCACGTTCGAGGTCGTGATTCTCCGCGGCGGCGCCGCCCACGAGCGCTTCGGGAGGGAGGGCATCGCGGAGTCGCTCGATCGTTGCGCCCGTCGATGCCTCCGACGGGCCTCCGGTTGGGATCGCTTCGATCAGAGCGGTGTTGCCGCTCTCGTCGAACAACAAGGGCGTTGTCGCGGCGAGGCCTGTGTCGCTCCCAAGGATCGTCTGTGTTCGCGCCAGCGTTGATCGTGGGGTCACGATTTGCAGTGCGCCCGGTGCTCCCGGCCCGAAGGCGGTAGAGACGGCGTCGTAGCCCACTCGTGAACCTGCCGTATCGGGCACAACTTTGATGGACGGCATTCCCGTGCGAAGCCCAAACACAGGAATTGAAAGGGCGAGCAAGACGGCAAGTGCAGCCGTTCCAAAGAAGACAGGATGGCGCCAAAGCAGCTCGGCCCATCGGGCGAACGCTGGCGAGCGGTGTTCGCCAGAGTGAGCCCACGGGAGCGCGCCCCTGTCCACCGCGGGTCCGAGCTTGCCGAGCACTGCGGGTAGCAGCGTCAGCGTCGCTGCAAGGATGAAGACCACGGTGATCATGATCCCGAGTGCCATCGAGCGGAATGCAGGGCTTGGTACGAGTAGCACGGCGGAGAGTGAGATGAGCACTGTCGCGCCGGAGAAGAGCACGGCTTTGCCTGCGGTGTCCATCGTTCGTGCGACCGCATCGTGCGGGTCGAGGTTTGAGCCGAACAGAGCGCCACGGAATCGGTTGACGATGAAGAGCGCATAGTCGATGCCGAGGGCGAGTGCGAACATAAGGGCGAAGTTCATCGCCCAGATGGAGATCTCGGAGCTCTGCGAGGCGATGGCGAGCGATCCGGCGGCGGCGACGAGGCCGGCAATCGTGAGCAGGAGTGGCAGACTGGCCGCTACGAATGCGCCGAACGCGAGCACCAGGATCGCGAGGGTGATCGGCCAGGAGACGAGTTCGGACTTCATCATCGCGTTGCGGTTGGCGACGTTGAAGTCCGACCACATTCCGGGGTCTCCCGTAAGGGCAACGGTCTGCCCTGGCCCCGCGGTTTCGGTGAGCGGCCGCTTCAAATCGTCTGCCGCCTGCACCATCGCCGTTGGATCGCCGGCGGCGCCGGCCGTGACGATTGCTGTGTGGCCGTCGCGCGAGATGCCGGCTGCTGTAGAAGGCGCAAATACGGCTGAAACGCGGGCATCCGCGCGCAGGAGGGTGGAGATCCGTCGGATCGTCTCTGCAAATGTCGGATCGGTTGGTGTGGCCGATGCGTCATGAACGACAACCTGAAGCGCGTAGCTTGAGCGCCCGTTGAACGCCTTCCCGAGGATGATTCGGGTCGCGACGGATTCCGACCCGCTCGCTTCCCAACCTGCTCCGGAAAGGGTCGTCTCGACTCGTGGGGCGAAGATGCCAAACCCAACGATGATCGCGATCCACGCTACGGCCACTCCGCGGCGGTGGCGCGCCGATGCGAGACCGAGTCGTCCGATCGGCCCGAGCGTGACGCGGTGGGTATCGGTCATGCGTCGACCGTCGCTGGCGAGCGCAAGAGCTGATGCAACTCGCGCAGCTGCTGCTCGATGCTGCCGCAGACGGTCTCGCAGATCGTCAAGACACTTTCGTCTGCGATGGCGTAGATAACCCGGTTCCCGTCGCGGCGGCGGCTCACGATGCCTGCGTCGGCAAGGACACCCAGGTGCTTGGAGATGTTCTGCTGTCCGGCGTTGAGGGCCTCGGTGAGCTCGGCGACGGTTGCTTCGCCCGTACGGAGTCGGTCGAGGATCTTGATCCGCATCGGCTCGCCGATCGCGCGAAAGCGTCGCGCGATGAGGTCGACGATCTCATCTGGAAGTGGGTGTGGCAATGCCATTGGGGGTTCTCCTGATCCCGGGATTCCGTCGCGTGCCCGCGGCAAACTACCGATACTTCACAACTACACAGTTGTAGACTATCACCAATGCGGCAGACCATCACCGACGCCGCAGGCTCGTTTGTCCCACGTACGTCTAGGAGGCTCTCATGAAGAACATGGCCGGATTTGATCGACTGCTTCGCACGTTTCTCGTAGCCCCGATCCTCATCGTCCTTGCCTTCGTGGTTGGCGCTGGATCGGTGCTCGGAATCATCTTTTTCGTGCTTGCTGCCGTGATGGTTGCGACGTCGCTTGTCAGCTTCTGTCCGCTCTACCGGCTGATCGGAGTGAGCACGTGCAAGACCGGGCGTCGTGGTGGGATGGCCGCGTAAAGGGAGCCTCCTCTCCCGCTAGACGATGGTGCTGGGGCCACGTTTGCGTGGCCCCAGCCTTTTCCTCACCTCATGCCAACGTGGTAAGAAGCACGTAATGCGTTCGCAGCGGATCCGGGTTGTTGGTGTTGCAACGCTGGCCGTCCTCTATGCGGCGCTCCTCAGCGCGTGTGGTGTGTCGAGGGTTGTTGACCCTGTAGCGCACGCGGCAACCCGCAGTGATGAAAGCGGCGGCGCGAAGGTCGCGATGACGATCGCCGTGTCAGGCGATGCGGGTGCGGCAACAACGGTGACCGCGGTCGGTGAGATCGGTAATGACGCCGCGCATCTCACGATGGATCTCGGGGGTGCCGGGGATTCGCTTGGCCTTTCGAAGATTGAGGAGCTCGTCGTGGAGCAGGACGGGAGCCCCGTCATCTACTTGGCGCTCGGGTCGCTCGCGCAAGGTCTAGGGAGTGACAAGAAGTGGCTGAAGGTCGACCTTTCGCAGGCCGGCACGTTCGGCTCGACATTCTCGAAGCTGATGGCGAGCGCCCAGCAGAACCCCATGGACTCGTTGACCGCGCTGGAACACTCAGCGGACTTTCAGGAGATTGGCCACACCACGATCGATGGTGATGTGACGACGCACTACGAAGGCACCGTCGATCTGGCGAAGGCGCTCAAAGACAAGGGGATCGACCCGACGAAGCTGATGGGTGCCTCGCATGCGAATGCGCCCGCCGCGATTCCCTACGAGGTGTACGTCGGCTCTGACGGCAAGGTGCGTCGGGTGACAAGCTCGTACGACACGCCGGTCTCGGCCGGCAAAGAGGCGCACGCAAAGGTCACGATCGACTACACCGACTGGGGTATCGATCCGCTGATTGGGCCGCCGCCCGCGGACGAAGTCTTCGACGCAACACGTTTGTTGTCGAAGTCGCTCGGCGGCTAGACCCCGCGCGTTCGCTACTTGAGGCGGAATGGCGCGTCGCGCCAGGCCGCCCACGTCCAGAACCACGCCGGCGTAGCTGTCGGTGCCGTGGCGGGTCGCGCACCGCTTCGGCCCTCGCCGATCCAGCGGTGGAGCTGCCACGACCACGCCGGGAGCGCAGCGGGAACTGTCGCGGGACGGGGAGATGGTTCGACGACGACGGGTGTTGACGGCGTCGAGAGGTTCCCCGACGCGTCGACGGCGGCGACGCGGTAGACCGAGAGCGCGCTGGGATGGAATGCGCGAGTGGTGGTGCTTGAGGCGGTCGCGGCGATGTCCGCGGTGCGCTTGCCGTCGAGGAGGAGTTGGTAGCCAGCGACGGCGCCTGAGTTGTCAGACGACTTCGCCCAGCGCAGTACGAGTTCGCCGTGGCTGAACCGGGCCGAGAGCAGCTTCGGCTGGGTTGGTGGGGTCGGGTCGGGAAGGAGTGCGAACCAGCCAGCGACCGTGGTTCGCACGTCGATTGAGCCGTCGGGCTCCTTGAGGTAGCCGGTCTTTGCACCGGTTGCGAGCGTTGTGCCGGCCATCTGGGCGACGGGCTTCCATGTTGTGCCGTTTGTCGAGTAGACGGGTGCTGATGCGCCCGGGATCTTCACGAAGTGCAGCCCAACGGGTGCCGCAAAGGTCGAGAGCGGTGCGCTGGTCGCGTTTTGGGTGACGGTGAGCTGCACGGAGTAGCCGCCGGTTCCGAAGCCCGCGACGACTGGTTCGGGTGTCGCGTGGGAGAGGGTGACGAGCACGGGCTGCTGGAACGTCCCTGCTGTCCAGGTGACGCTTGATTCGCTGTCGGTTGCCATGACCGATCCGCCGGGGGTGGAGGCGCTCGGTGTTGGAGTGGGCGTGGTGGTCGTCGGGGCTGTCACGGGAGCGGGCGTCGTGCCGGCCGCTGCACCAGTGGGCGTCGCGAGGGGTGGTGTGGGGAGCGGAACAGTCGGTGCGGGTGCAATGCCTGTGGCGCCGAGGACGGGCCCGTCGACGACGTTGCTGTCGATCGTGATCGTGACGCCTCCCCAGGTCTCTTTGTGGTCGCCCGCGTATTGGTGGAGGCGCTGATGGGTTGCCCAGTACCCGTCGGCGATGTACTTGTCGCCGTAGACGCTCGTGACGTCGTTCCAGTTGGCGATCCAGACGGCATCGGGTGGGGTTGTGACGCCGGCGAGCGCCACCATGTCGCGGATCGTTGACGCGGCGCTTCCGTAGACGCCTGCGATGTAGCCGCGCGCATGGAGGCCTGTCACCCAGCCAGCGGCGAACGCCTCGACGACCTGGCTGCACGACGGGTTGTTGAGCGGGTAGCCCTCGATGTCGAGGTAGATCGGGCTGCCTGTGGGGATGCCCAGGGCGGCCGCGCGAGCGGCGGCGTCGACTGCTGCGGCCGTTCCTTGGGTGCCTGCTGTGCCGTCGACGGCGATCGTCGCGAGCTTCTTGACGGTTGTGCAGGGCGCCTGCAAGCCGACGTAGGTGGGGATGACGTTCCACCCGGAGGCAAGGGTGTTCGCGAGCCATGTGGGGGTGAGGTTGGTGTTCGCGCAGGCGCGGTTGACGCCACCGATGTAGATGCCGACGCCGCGGTAGGGCCCTGCGAGCCAGGCGTTGAGGGTGGCGTTTGAGGGCACCGTGCAGGTGTCAAAGGCGCCTCCGCTGTAGAGGCTTGCTTGGACGCGGATCGATGCGCCCATGCCTCCTGTTACTGCGGCAGCGATCGTGCCTGCGACGAGCGCGGCTGCAACGAGTTGCGCAGCGCGACGCACGCGAGATGGTCTCTCGGCTTCCATGCGAACCAGAGACGGTAGCGGGCATGTGTCAGCGCCGTGTGATCCGCCCGAAGCCGTCGGCGTCGACGATGGAGCGGTGTCGGCGCATGACGCTGCCACCGTTGGTGTCGTTTGCGATCGAGGTATTCCCTTCGACCGCGGTGAAGTCTCCGCTCTCGTCGACCGTTTCGACGATTCCGATGTGGTCGGGCTCGGCGCCATCCCAGTTGTAGATCGCAAGATCACCGGGTTGGTGATCGCCGCTTTCGATCCACTGGTTGGTTGCGTGGAGCCAGTTGGCGATGGTGGGGACGTACGCGCAGCCTTTGGCGTTGACTCCTGGGCCGTGTGCGTCTTGGAGCAGCGTGTGTCCGGCACGCGCGAAGCACCATGAGATGAAGATGGCGCACCAAGGTTCGCCGTTGGCGCCGAACCAGGTGCCGTATGGCGTTTCGTTCGAACCGGGTGGGTCCTCGGTTGTTCCGATCTCCCGTATGGCGATGGCTAGCGCGCGGCGACCGATCGGCGAGCCGGCGTCTGGCTCGATTGGCGGATCGCGGTCAGGGCTCTGCTCGGCTGTTGCGAGCGCTTCGCGGGTTTCGGGTCCGACGATGCCGTCGACGTCGATTCCCGTTGTTGTCTGGAAGGCTGCGACGGCGGCTTCGGTGGCGGGGCCGTAGACGCTGTCGGCTGGGCCGGGGTCGAAACCGAGTTCGATGAGTCGACGTTGGACGGCGAGTACGTCGGGCCCTTGCTGGTAGGGGTGGGTGAGTCGGAGCAACCGCGGCGCCATGGGCCTGCCTTTCGTTGGGCTGCCGCAGCTGTCGGGCGCACTTTTCCACGCCCGGCGCCGTGACTCGACCCCCAAAAGGAGGAGGGGCCCCGTGGGGCCCCTCCGATGTTCGCCGCATTGCTGTGTGTCGCACCGCTCCGAGCCGCTGGGCTCGGCGGCCGGGATCAGCCGCAGCCGGTGCTCGTGCCGCAGTCGCGGCAGGTGTAGCACGTGCCTGCCCGCACCATGCGCCCACCGCAGCGGGAGCACTCAATCGCATCTTCATGCGAGTTGAAGAGCGCGGTCTGGCCGGGTGCTGGCCGGTCGTCGAACTCAGGCATCGTCGGTGCACCGGCCGAGTAGGCCGCCGCGAGACGTGCGCGAACTTCGGGTGACAGGATCCCGATCTCTTCCTGCTGATCGACCGTCAGGAACTTCTTGCCCATCCAGCGGAAGACGTAGTCGACGATCGACTTCGCCGCGCGGATGTCGGGATCGTTCGTCGGGCCGGACGGCTCGAACCGCATGTGCGAGAACTTCGAAACGTACACCTCAAGCGGCACGCCGTACTGGAGGCCGAGCGACACCGAGATCATGAACGAGTTCATGAGACCGGCAAGCGTCGTTCCTTCCTTGGCGATGTCGACGAAGATGTCGCCCGCGGTGCCGTCGTCGAACAGGCCGACGTGGATGTAGCCCTCGTACTCGCCGACACGGAACTTGCGGCCGACCTCGGTGCGGTCGTCGGGAAGACGGCGGCGCTTCGGGGCGGCAACAACGGTGCCGAGCGGCACGAGCGTTGTCTGGCCCTTCTCGCTCTTGTCCTTGCCCGACAGCGGCTGGGCGACCTTGCAGTTGTCGCGGTAGATCGCGACAGCCTTGACGCCAAGCTTCCATGCATCGATATAGACCTGTGCGACATCCTCGACCGTGACCTGCTCAGGCAGGTTGACGGTCTTTGAGATCGCGCCGGAGATGAACGGCTGAATTGCGCCCATCATCTTCACGTGGCCCGAGTAGTGGACGGCCCGCTCGCCGATCGCGCAGTCGAAGACCGGGTAATGCTCAGTCTTCACGTACGGCGCGCCGACAACCGTGTTGCGCTCGTCGATGTACGCGACGATCTCGTCAACTTCCTGCGGGGCATAGCCGAGCTTCTCGAGGCCCAGCGGCACCGTCTTGTTGACGATCGTGATTTCGCCGCCGCCGACGAGCTTCTTCGACTTGACGAGCGAGAAGTCGGGCTCAACGCCCGTCGTGTCGCAGTCCATCATGAAGCTGATCGTTCCGGTCGGTGCGAGCACCGTTGCCTGCGCGTTGCGGAAGCCATGCACCTCACCGAAGTTCAGTGCGTCATCCCACGACTTGCGGGCTGCAGTGAGCAGATCGGTGGGGACAGTCTCCGACTCGCCGATGTTGCCGACAGCCGCGCGATGCTTGGCGATGACGCCGATCATTGCGGCTGCATTCGGGCGGTAGCCGGCAAACGGCCCCATGCGTCCGGCGATCAGTGACGACTTGCGGTAGGCCCGACCCGTCATCAGAGCGGTGATTGCCGCGGCGTACGCGCGACCTTCGTCGGAGTCGTACGGGAGACCCCGGGCCATCAGCAGTGCGCCGAGGTTCGCGTAGCCCAGGCCGAGCTGGCGGTATGCCCGCGCGTTGCGCTCGATCTCAGGCGTCGGATACGACGAGTAGCCGACGAGGATCTCCTGGGCGAGGAAGACAACGTCGATCGCGTGCTCAAGTGCCTCAACGTCGAGCTCGCCATCCTCGCGGCGGAACTTCATCAGGTTCAGCGACGCCAGGTTGCATGCCGAGTCGTCGATCGACATGTACTCCGAGCACGGGTTCGACGCATTGATGCGGCCCGAGTTCGGGAGCGTGTGCCACGCGTTGATCGTGGTGTCGTACTGCAGACCCGGGTCGGCGCACCGCCACGCTGCTTCAGAGAGCTCGCGAAGCAGGTCGCGGGCCTTCATCGTGTGAACGACAGAGCCGTCGACACGTGCAGTCAGGTTCCAGTCGGCATCGCTGTCGACGGCCTGCATGAACGCGTCCGAAACGCGGACTGAGTTATTCGCGTTCTGGTACTGGATCGACGACCAGTCAGGCGAATCGAGCGACATGTCGTAGCCGGCGGCCTCAAGGACACGCGCCTTCTCCTCCTCGCGCGCCTTGCACCAGATGAACTCCTGGATATCGGGATGGTCGACGTCGAGGACGACCATCTTGGCGGCCCGACGTGTCTTGCCGCCCGACTTGATCGTGCCGGCCGACGCGTCAGCACCACGCATGAACGACACAGGACCCGACGCGTGACCACCCTTTGACAGCTGCTCCTTCGACGAGCGCAGCCGAGACAGATTGACGCCTGAGCCGGAACCGCCCCGGAAGATGACACCTTCACGGCGGATCCAGTCGAGGATCGAGTCCATCGAATCTTCAATCGAGAGGATGAAGCAGGCAGAGCACTGCGGCTTCTCCTCAAATCCCACGTTGAACCACACCGGCGAGTTGAATGCCGCCAGCTGGTTGACGAGGATCGCCTTCAGCTCATCTTCGAACGTGGCTGCTTCATCTTCGGTCGAGAAGTAGCCACCGTTGCGACCCCAGGTGCCGATCGTCGTGACGACACGACCGATCATTTCCTTGACGGAGCGCTCGCGCTCCGGAGAGCTCATGCGGCCCCGGAAGTACTTCTGGGCGACGATGTTGGTCGCGGTCTGCGTCCAGAACTTGGGGAACTCCACGTTCTTCTGATCGAACGCGGGCTTGTCTTTGCCGGGGATAAACGCGTCGCGCTCTTCCCACTCGATCTCCTCGAAGGGATCGCGGCCGGCGATAGTGAAATAGCGGCGAACGGCGAGGTTGGCGTCCTCGTCGACGACGGTGTTCACGAGCTCGTCGGGGTTAATCTGAACGGTCTCCTGCTCTACGGACGCCATGTCCTCATCCTTTCACTACTCCGATGCGACGGTGTGCTCGCTGAGCCTGCGGCCGGTCAACGAGCGGAGGGGCATCGTAGGATGCCCGTCGGATGGCATCGCCTACGGCCTGAAAATCTGGCTAAAAACCCGCAATTTGCGGGGTTTTTGCCGTCGACCTCGGCGTCCGTCCAGTCTAGTCACATCCGCCCACCTTGGGGCGAGTCGGTGAGAGCTAGGAGCCGGTGCGGAACCGGCGCCAAGCGAGAACGCCGACACCGGCGGCAACGAGCAGCACCGCGAGGCTTCCAAGGATCACGAGCGGAAGCGGGAAGGACGTTGCGCCGCCCGGGCTCGCATCAACGATCACGCTGGGAATTGGGCCGGTCGGCTTGGTGTTGCCGGGAGCCTCCGTGGTGGTCGTTGTGTCGGTCGTCGCCGTCGTCTCGGTTGCTGTCGTTGTAACCGACCCGTTCCCGTTCGCAGCGGCGATCGCTGCGGACTCGGCCGAGCGAATGTCGTCGCGCGCGCTCGAGTAGACCTGCACGTCGGTTGGGAGATGGTCGATCGCCTGCTGGTAGCAGGGGATCCCATAGGTCTTGTCGATGTGCCCGTCGTACCAGTCGTTGAGCAGCGCCTTCCAACACGGTGTGTCGCGGGTTGAGGCCGACGCGTTCGCCACGAACGTCGTAGCAACGCCCGCCACAACCAAGGCGGCGAGGAAGGTGCGAAGGGTGCGAGTAAGCAGTGGGGTCACGATGAAGAATCGGGTGGAGCGCGAGCTTGTGCCGAGTTTCACGGGTCGGCGTGTGCGTCTCGTTCGGACCCTGTAAGGCAATTGTTGCCCGAGGCCTAGACGTCAGCGCGCAATGCTACCGTCGCGCGGAATGCGGACGGTACAAGACCGGTACGCGTTCGTGGGCGTGGCGCTGCCACTTTCCGTCCTCGTCGCCGCGGGCGCACTGTTTTTCGGGGGCGGAAGTTCGGGTTCGGCGCTGCCATGGCTGACGCTCGCTGTTGTCGTGACGCTCGTCGTGCTCGTTGTGCGTGAGGGCGTTCCGGCCGGTCTCTGGAAGGTCGCTCCAATCGTCTTGCTTGGGGTGTGGTCGGCGCTCTCGATCACCTGGTCGGTCGATCCGGCCCGCACGTGGACATACGCAAATCGGTCACTGCTCTATGCCGCTGTCGCGCTCCTTGGGATGTACCTCGCTGGGCAGGAGCGCAGGGTCGCCTACGCGCTTGCGGGATTGCTGGGCGCGGTGTGCGTGTGGGCGCTCGCGGGGAAGGTGTTCGCCGGGCTGGTCCCTGACTATGCGCGTGTTGCGAGACTGCGAGAGCCTGTCGGCTACTGGAACGGTCTTGCGCTGGCTGCCGACATTGCGCTTCCGCTCGCGCTTTGGGTGGCGCGGTCGCGTCGCCTCCTTGGGATGGCGCTCGCCTTCGGCTGGCTGGTCGCGCTCGCGCTGACCTACTCTCGCGGGGGCGTGGCGATTGCACTTGTCGTCCTCGTGCTCTACGCGGCGCTCGGTGGCGGGTGGTGGTTCACGATTTCGACGCTCCTGCCGGCCGCGATCCCCGCGGGGGTCGTCGTCGCACTCGCTTTCGTCTTGCCCGGTGTGACGAGTGACGGTCAGACCTCCCACACCCGCGCGCGCGACGGCGCACTCTTTGGCCTCGTGCTCGTCGTCGGGCTGATCGCGACGATTGCGCTCGCTCGGCTGCGGCTTGCGTCCCCCGGCGCACGCATTCGTGGTGCGGCGGCAATTGGCGGTGTTGTGTTGGCGGTGGCTGCAGCAGGGGTTGTAGTGACCCACGCGGGCGGTTGGTGGTCGTCGTTTACGAGCACGCAGGTGACCGAAGTCGGAAATGGCGGCAGCCGGTTTGGCGACACGAGTTCGAACCACCGGTATGCCTGGTGGACGCAGGCGTTCGATGCGTGGCAGGAGCATCCGGTTGTCGGCACAGGTGCCGGCACGTTCGCCGTCACGAACCTTCGGTATCGAACGAGCTACCTCGACCAGGCGGTCGAGCCGCACAACCTGCCCGTGCAGTTTCTGAGTGAGACCGGCATTGTCGGTGCCGCCCTCGTGCTCCTCACAGCGCTCTTCTTCCATGTTGGGATTGGCGCGCGGCGCGACGGGGTGAAGCTCGCGTTGGGGCTTGCGCTCCCCGCGTTCGCGCTCCATGCCCTGGTTGATATCGACTGGGACTTTGTCGCGTTGTGTGTCCCCATTCACTTGATCGCCGGGATGCTTGCGGCGTCGCCCACCCGTCGCAGGGTGGGAGGAGGTGCCGCGCTTGCCGTTGGAGGTGTCGCGCTGCTTCTCTCGCTCTCGGCGTTCAGCGTGTGGCTTGGCGATCGGTATGCGGGGCGCGCGAGCGAAGCGCTCGGGACACCGGCCCACGCGATCTCGCTTGCGCGTACCGCGCGGTCGTTCGATCCGCTCTCGATCGATCCGATCCTGACGCAGGCCGTCGCGGCATGGTCAGGAGGACAGAACGACCTGGCCCGTTCGTACTACCTCGCTGCCGTCGACGTCCAGCCTCACAGCGCTGAAGCGTGGTACCGGCTTGGGTGGTTCGACCTCCACGTTCGCCACTGTCCGCGCGCGGCGCTGCCAGAGCTTGATCGATTCACTGCGCTCGATCCACAGAACCGCAACAACGTCGAGTACGACGCGGCGCTGGCGCTCGTGAACTCCGGGACGCCCGGGTGCTGAGCTCTACGCGCCGAGGATGATTGCGAGCTGCCCGCCGTGCAAAGCGGAGCGGCGCACACCGTCGATCGGCCCAACGACCTTGATCCCGAGATCGCGGGCGAGGCGTCGACCTTCGGCTGCGAAGCCCGGCCGATACATGACGACGCTCGACGCGTAATCCTGGCGTTTCGCGTTCCCGGTACTCGCGACCTTATAGCCGAGGTGCTGGAGACGGCTTGCGGCAGCAGCGGCAGCACCGTGGCGCCCGTTGCCGTTCAACACCGCGATGTGGAGATGGGTGCGCATGATCTTCGGCTGTACGGCCGCGGCAACCTTCTGGGCGTGACGAATCGCCACCGCCTTCTTGACGACTGCCTTCGGAACAACCGGTGCAGGGGTGAACGCGGCGGCGGCGGCATGTCGCTGCACCGCATGTGACACGGGCTTCGCGAGCATCACGGCCGCGGCTGCGAGTAGGAGGACGAGCTCAATCGCCGCGACGAGGCTGGCGATGATCGTCGCCCGCCGCCAGGGGCGGACAAGCTCGTGCGGGCTGTTGAGTGGAGCGTCCACAGGTGGCACCGAATTTCTCCGGGGCGCGACGGACTCCTTCGTCGGTGCGGTGAATCAGCCTTGAAACCAGGCGAGCGTGTGGCGTAGGCCGTCCTCGAGTGAGGCCTGCGCCTGCCACCCAAGCACCGCTTGTGCGTGCGTGACATCGAGCGCCGACCGTTGTACGTCGCCGAGGCGGGCAGGCTCGAACGTGGGCTCGGCCGTGGTGCCGACGACGGTGGCGCAGGCACGGTGGAGCTCGAGAACGGTGGTCTCTCGTCCCGTGCCGATGTTGTAGATGTCGCCGGGAGCGCCGACGGCCGCGAGCAGCGCACTCACGATGTCGCCGACGTAGATGAAGTCGCGTGTCTGCTGCCCGTCGCCGAAGATCGCTGTGGCCTGGCCGGCGGCGAGGCGCTCAAGGAAGATCGAAGCAACGCCGCCTTCGAGGGTTGCCTCCTGGCGCGGGCCGAACACGTTGCCGAAACGCAAGACGATGTTGTTCGTGCCGTGGATCCGGTTCCACGCGGTCAGGTATTGCTCGCCGCAAAGCTTCGCGACGCCATACGGCGACATCGGCCGGAGGGTGGCCTGCTCCGTGGCTGGCCCATCGCACTCGCCGTAGATCGCCCCGCCCGTGGAGGAGAAGATCACCTGGGCGCCCGCGTGCCTGGCCGCTTCGAGGATGGCGATCGTGCCCACGACGTTGACCTGTGCGTCGCGGGAGGGTTCGCGCACCGACGTCTGAACATCGGCTTGGGCCGCGAGGTGGAAGATGACGTCGGCGCCAGTCGCGTCGATGCCGTCGCGGATGTCAGCGACGGTGAGCGTTGCACCTGCCGCAAGGTTCTCACGCTTCCCCGACGAGAGGTCATCAACAACGGTGACCGAATCGCCTCGCGCCAGGAGCGCGTCGACGAGGTTCGATCCGATGAAGCCGGCTCCGCCGGTGACTACAGCTCGCATGGGCCGTATCGTAGGGAGACGATGTTCATTTCGTTCGAGGGTGTCGACGGTTCCGGGAAAAGCACCCAGGCAGGGCTGCTTGCGTCGGCGCTCCGCGAAGCAGGTTTCGAGGTTATCGAGACGCGCGAACCAGGGGGCACCCCGCTTGGCGAACAGGTGCGGACAATGCTCTTGCACGGTGCGGATATGACCCCGTGGGCCGAGGCCGCGCTGTTTGCTGCTTCGCGTGCCCAGCACGTCGAAGCGGTGATTCGGCCTGCGCTTGAGCGAGGCGCCTGGGTTGTGTGCGATCGGTACGTTGATTCGTCGGTCGTCTACCAAGGGGTCGTTCGCGGCCTCGGCGCTGAGGCGGTCTACGACCTCAATCGCGTGGTGACGCGCGAGCTGATGCCGCAACAGACCTTCGTGCTTGATCTCGACGCGGCCACCTCGCGGGCGCGCCAGGATGGCGAGCTCGACCGGATCGAGCGGGAGGATGACTCGTTCCGGGCGCGCGTTGTCGCTGCCTATCGCGACCTCGCCTCCCGCGACCCTGAGCGTGTCGTTGTGCTCGATGCATCACTTCCCGTCGCCGAGCTCGCCGAGCGGATTCGCGAACGTGTTCTCGCAGGTTAGGGAGCAGCAGGAGGCCAAGCGCCTCTTGCAGGCTGCGCTCGGGGAGGGGCCTGCTCACGCGTACCTCTTCCATGGCCCGGCGGGCGTTGGAAAGTCGTCGCTCGCGCGGGCGTTCGGCCGTGCGCTCCTGAAGACCGAGCGCGAGGTGCACCCCGATCTCTATGAGCTCGAGCCGCTCGGTGACATGATCCGGATCGATGCGGTGCGTGATCTTCGACGCGACCTGCACATGCGGCCGTTTGAGAGCGACCGGCGTATCTACATCGTCCATGGCGCCGACAGGCTGGGTCAGGATGCGTCCGACTCGCTGCTCAAAGATCTTGAGGAACCCCCGTCGTACGCGGTGATCATCTTGATCGCCGACGACCTGGGGCCGATCTCGGCGACGATCCGTTCGCGCTGCCAGGCGGTTCCGTTTCGGCGGCTGTCCGAGAAGGCGGTGCGGGAGATCGTCGACGCGCGCGTGCCAGACGCCTCCCCCGAGCGGCGAACCGCGCTGGCTCGCGTTGCGGGCGGCCGGCTTGATCGGCTCGAACGGCTGCTCGATCCCGGCGCGGCGGCACGTCGTGAACGTCTTGTCGAGGTCGCCCGCTCGGTGTATCGCGACGCCGCGTTCGACCCGGCCGCCGCCGCCGACGTGTTGCTTGAGTGCGCGAAAGATCGCGCCGAACACGCGCGGGCAATCGAGGAGGCCCGGTTATCGCAGCTTGACCTTCCCGAGAAGGAAGCGGAGCAGCGTGTGAAGCGTGCTCAGCGCGGTGCCGAGCGCGACGAGCTCCTCGCCCAGTTGGAGGAGCTTGCTGGCTGGTATCGCGATCTCGTGGTTGTCGGTGTCGGTGCCGACAGCGCCGCCATCCATCTCGATCGCATCGACGACCTGCGGGCAGACGCAAGCCGCGATCGGCTGCTGGGAGCGGAGAACGCGGCCGAGACGGTGCGTGCCGCATGGCGTCGCCTCGAGGAGTTCAACCTGTCGTCACCGCTTGCGCTTGAAGCGCTGTGGATTCGTGTTCACCGAGAACTCGCGCTCTAGCCGGTGAACATCCTTCTCCTGAAGCTCACAGTCACTCCGATTGTGATCGCAATCGCCACGCTCGCGGCGCGCCGGTACGGCCCTGTGGTGGGCGGGTGGCTGATCGGACTGCCGGTGACGGCTGGGCCGGTGACGGTGTTTCTCAACGCATCGCATGGGCCAGCGTTTGCCTCCCGAACAGCAGCGGGCGTCGTTGGGGGCGTTACGGCGCAAGGGCTGTTTGTGCTCGGCTTCGCTGCTGCAATGCGGACCGGCCGGGGCTGGCGGTTTGGCATCGCGGTTGCGTCGGTGGTGTTCCTGGCCTCGGCGTTTGCGATGCGTGCACTGGGGCTCGACACCCTCGCGTTCGCGGTGCTTGCCGTGGTGACGCTCCTTGTCGGAATCAAGCTCGTCCGCGCCGACGGTGCCGGCGTGCGCGTCGCGCCGCCAAAGTGGGATCTGCCGTTGCGCATGGCGCTTGCCACCGCACTTGTCGTCACGGTGACGGCTGCCGCGTCGTCGCTTGGGCCGGTGCTGAGCGGCGTGCTGACGACCTACCCGATCCTCTCGACGTTGCTCGCAGTGTTCGCATTTCGAAATGGGGGGCTTGCACCGGCACTGTCGGTCTACCGCGGCCTGCTGCTCGGCCTTTTCGCACTCGAATCGTTCGCGCTCACCGCATCGCTCCTGCTCGGCCACGTGTCGAGTGCCGTGACATTCGCCGCCGCGTTCGGCGCGGCTTTTGGATGCCAGGCCGTCACGCTGATCGCCGTGCAAGCGAGCCGCCGAAGGATCGCTGCTGCCGAGCGCCGTGCTGCGTTGGCCTCGGCGAGGCTGATATAAGAGCCAGGAGCTATGTCTGCCCAACCTCACGTCCAGAGCTATGCGGTCATCGGTGAGATCGATCCGCGGCTCACTGACCTTGTTCGCGATCTGAGCGCCGCGTTTGACGCCGTGGGCTTTACGCCTGACGGCGAGGCCAAGGACGCGGGCATTGTGATCAACGCGGTCGATCCTGCAGCGCCGCAGCCGTTCCGTCGCGGCGCCCGCGGAACGTTCGTTGCTGCGCTGTATGTGCAGGACAACGAGCCAGCGGATGGTTTGAAGGAGACCTACCCGATGCTTGTGCGTGCACTCGCGAACATCGTTCTGCTGTACGTGCCAGGAAGTGGCGTGTACTTCACGACGATGGAGCGCGGGCACTACCACGTGCGCGAAGGTGCCGGTGCCTCGCTCGGCGAAGCGGTGTTCGACCGTCTCCGCCCGCTCGCAACGTCACGTCTTGTGATCGACAACGAATTTCGCCCTGACCTTGAGCCGGAGCTATGGGACGGTGACGACAAGACCGAGGAGATGAAGGCGGTTGGTCGGCGGCTCGACGATCTGGGGCTGCTGCCCGCACCGTTCCCGATCGAGGAGCTGCTGAGCGAGCGTGAGCTTCGCCATGTTCAGCGCCTCTACGGCATCGGCGGACTCTCGTACGGCAACCTCTCCGCGCGCCTCGACGACAACCGGTTCTGGATGAGCGCGAGTGGTGTCGACAAGGGCAAGCTTGAGACCCCCGGCCGCGACATTCTGCTCGTCACGGGCTACGAACCTGATGCTGCCCGGATGATCTTGAGCGTTCCGCCGGGAATCGAGCCGCGACGTGTTTCGGTCGATGCGATCGAACATTGGATGATCTATCAGCACCACCCGAACGTCGGCGCGATCCTGCACGTGCACGCGTGGATGGACGGGATTCCCGCCACCGACGTGAACTTCCCATGTGGCACCGCGGAGCTTGCCGACAGCGTCTCGAAGCTGATCGACGCCGAGCCGGATCCTGCCCATGCAGTGATCGGCCTCCGCAATCACGGCATTACGGCGACGGGTGAGAACCTCGATGAGATTCTCGACCGGATCCTGCCGCGGTTGCAGCTCCAGGTCCCGATGACCTGATCCGACGCCTGTGACCACATTCGTTACCGGCGCGACAGGCTTCCTCGGCGGCCATCTCGTGCGTGAACTGATTGAACGCGGCGAGCAGGTGCGTGCGCTGGCACGCCCGACATCGGATGTGCGGGAGCTTGTCGACCTTGGGGTCGAGATCGCGCCGGGCGACCTGAGCGATGACTTTGCGCTCGCGCGTGCAGCAGAGGGTTGCGATCGCGTGTTCCACCTCGCCGGCCTTGTGACGCACGACCGGCGACGTCGCGGTGAGCTGAACGAGATCAACGTCGAAGGCACCCGGCGCGTTCTGAACGCAGCCGAGCCTGGTGCGCGCGTTGTCTACGTCTCGAGTGTCGCTGCCGTCGGCCCGGCCGCCGCGCTCAACGCACCGGCGACGGAGGATCAGCCGTTTCCGAAGCGCGCGATCGGGCTGCCGTATGCCGACAGCAAACGGGCCGCAGAGGCTGTTGTTGCGGAGGCTGTCGCGCGCGGCGTCGACGTCGTCATCGCCAATCCGGGGTTCCTGATCGGGCCAGGGGATGTCTACAAGGTGTCGACGTGGCCTCTCGCCGCATATCTGGCGGGGAAGTTGCGTTTCTCGACCGACGGGGCACTCTCGTTCACCGATGCGCGTGACGTGGCCGCCGCATTGCCGGTGCTCGCCGACCGCGGTCGAACGGGTGAGCGGACGATTCTCGCGAACCGAGACGGCAACGCGTCATGGTCGCAGTTCTTTGCGCGGATCGCGGCGGTCTCAGGAGTGAAGCGTGTTGTCGTGAAGTTCCCGCCGCCGATCGCGATCGCTTCGGCAACGATCGTTCCGTGGCCGGTGCGCGCCGACGAGGTGCGCGCCGCCGCCCATTGGTGGGTGTACGACCCGGCAAAGGCTGAGCGGGAGCTCGACTACCGCCCGCGTGGGCTGGACGAAGCGATCGAAGCGACGATCGCCGACCAGCAACTGCTCGCCCGCACGTAGCGTTTCGGGTTCCGCGCCGACCCGGAGGAGGGAGATCCCCCGGGCCGCGCGGTAGACGAACTGGGAGCGACGGTACCGACGGATTTCGCGAGCGTGGGTCGACGGGGTGTGTCGATCGGGTGGCGGTCCGGTATGCCGGGTGGCATGGGGGGAACCGTCCGGTGAACGTGGGTGCTACCCGTACCATGGACGCAATGAGCGAACACATTGTTTTCGTAGAGATCCCTTCGGGCTCCCGCAATAAGTACGAATTTGACGAGGAGCTTGGCGCAATCGTCTTCGACCGCCGCCTCTTCACATCAATGAGCTACCCGGCCGATTACGGCTACATCGAAGGGACTCTCGCCGAAGACGGCGACCCGCTCGATGCACTCGTCCTCGTGGGTGAGCCGACGTTCCCTGGCTGTCGCATTCGCGTGCGCCCGGTTGGCGTCTTCCACATGGAGGACGAGAAGGGTGTCGACGACAAGGTGATTTGCGTGCCGCTCAAGGATCCGGCTTGGATGCGTGCGACTGACATCCACGACATCCCGTCAGAGCTGCGCAACGAGATCGAGCACTTCTTCCAGGTCTACAAGGATTTGGAGCAGGTGCAGACGATCACGCGTGGGTACGGCAACCGTGTTGAGGCGATGAAGGTCATCGAATCAGCGACCAAGCGGCTCGCCGACCACAAGCTCACGGTCGCCTAGGTTTCGCGTGCCCGACCCGGGCACGTTGGCTGACAGCGACGCTCGCGATCACACCGACAGCGGCAAGCAGGATCGTCCATGAGACGTGCTCACCGAGCGTGAGCGCGCTCCAGCCGACCGTCATGAGTGCCTGGAATAGCTGGATCTGGCCAACGCGGGCCACGCCACCCATGGCGAGGCCCGCGTACCAGAACACAAAGCCAAGGAACATTGAGGCGATGGCCGAGTAGAGGAAGCCGGCGAGCGCTTTTGTTCCTGGCATGCTCGCGGGCAGGGTGAACGCGGCGACGATGATCGACACGGGAAGGCTGACGACGAGCGCCCAGCTGATCGTCTCGATTGCGCCGAGCGTGCGTGCGATCGCTGCGCCCTCGGCGTAGCCCATGCCGCACACGGCGACTGCGACGAGGAGGTATCCGTCGGCCAGTGAGAGCCCTCCGCCTGCCTGTTGCACCGCGAACGTCGTGACGATCGCAACCCCGGCGAGTGCGGCAAGCCAGAACTTCAGGCCAGGCCGCTCGTGCGCGCGCAGCACCGCGAACACGGAGGTTGCTGCAGGGAGGAGCGCGATCACGATCGCCCCATGGGCCGAACCGGTGCGCTGCAGTGCCAGTGCGCTCAGCACAGGGAAGCCGACGACAATGCCGCCCGCAGTGATCGCGAGACGTGTCGCCTCGCTGCGTGTTGGTCGACGCGCTTTGACGAGCCAGAGCGTTGGGATCGCGAACGCGGCGGCGACAACGGCGCGGCCGAACGCGATGAACCATGGACTGAACCCATGCAGCGCGAACTTCGTTGCAGGGAACGTGAACGAGAAGATCGCGACACCCAGGAACCCAAGCGCGGCACCTTCGAGCGTGCGGCGCCTGTCTGTCTTCGGGGCCGCGTCCATCCGGCGAGGCTACCGATCCGGTGGGTTGGAGCGGCGTACGCGCGGGCCGTCGCTCCCCGCTCGCTACACTCAGCCCCGTTCGCCGACGTAGCTCAGCTGGTAGAGCACTTCACTCGTAATGAAGGGGTCCGCGGTTCAAGTCCGCGCGTCGGCTCTAGGCGAAGACCCGCCTCCGGCGGGCATGAGGCATGATCCGCGCATGGTTGTCCTCGGCGGCTTCCTCGTCGCCATGGCGGCGCTTCTCGCAGGCGCGTCGGGCTTCGGGCTCGGACTCACCGCAACACCGGCGCTGCTGCTCTCCGGGTTTTCGTTGCCGTTCGTGATCACCGTCAACCTGCTTGTGTCTGTCGCGACCCGGATCTCGGTGGTGTGGCGCTTGCGGTCGCACATCCAGTCGCGCCGTGCGGGTCTGCTGATCGTGGGTGCGGCTCCCGGCCTGTGGCTTGGCTCGCGCGCCGTCGGCACGTTCGATGCGCACACGTTGAAGGTCGGGGCCGGGATCGTCGTCGCAGCGGCGGCGCTCGCGCTCGGCTGGTCGGAACGTCGACCATTCACGTTCCGCACCCGCTTTCTCACACCGGTCGCTGGCTTCTTTGGCGGCTTCCTCGGCACGACCACCTCGCTGATCGGGATTCCGCCGGCGCTCCTACTCACCCAACGGCGGGTAGCGACGCAGGCGTTCTTTGCTGACCTCGGCGTGTACTTCGTGGTGACCTCGTCACTCGGCCTTGCGGTGCTCGCCGCCGACCACCGCTTCAGCGGTGCGGCCGCCCGCGACACGCTCTACTGGCTGCCAGGCGTGCTCGCTGCGAACGTCGTCGGCACGACGCTCGGACTGCGCATGCCTGAGGCGCTCTTCCGCCGATTCGCGCTCACGATCGCGTTCTGCGCCGGCATCCTCACTGTCACGACCGCGTAACGAATCAGCTCGCGTCGTTGCTTGTGCTGAACGTGCTGGAGCCGCCCGGAACGGCGAAGCTCTTTTCGGCCAACCAGCCCCCGTCGACGGTCAACGCGATCCCGGTGACGTACGCGCTCTGCGGGCCCGCGAGGTAGAGCGCCGCCTGCGCAACATCGTCGGCAGTGCCAGAGCGACCAAGCGGCACAACGCTCGCGAGCTCGTTCTCGAACCGCTCGTCAGCCCAATACGCCTCGGTCATCGCGGTGCGAATGACGCCTGGGCAGAGGGCATTCACGCGAATGCCGGCGGGCGCGAGATCGCGCGAGAGGCTCTTCGTGAGTCCGACCACAGCGTGCTTCGACGCGGAGTAGGCGGGACGATTGGACAGGCCGATCAGTCCGCCCACCGACGCGAGGTTGACGATCGTGCCGCCACCGCTCTCGCGCATCCGCCGTGCAGCCGCCTGACACCAGTAGAAGAGCCCGTTCACGTTGATGTCCATCACCGCTCTCCACTCCTCAGGGGTGATGTCGTAGACGTTCTTGATCTCGCGGATCCCCGCACAGTTGACAAGGATGTCGATCCGACCGGCCTCCGTCACGACCGATTCGGCAGCGGCATCGACCGAGGCCGCATCCCGAACATCACCAACGCGAACGAGCGCCCCCTCGGAGCCGTTGCGCGCCAGCTCAGCCACCAGATCAGCGAGTGCATCCGCCGAGCGATCAACACCGACGATACGTGCCCCCTCGCGCGCAAAGGTGCGTGCGATCTCGCGACCAATGCCGCTCCCGGCCCCGGTGATCACCGCAACACGTCCCTCCAGCAGCATGGTCATCGCTCCTCGTCTGGACGGCTCCGCGTATTCGGGGCCGACGCCTGACTATCGTATGGACCGCGATGGCACTGCTCAACGAGTCTCGACGCGGAGACACCGGCGCATGAGCTCAACCTGGGCTGTTACCGGGCCACGACACGCGGGCATCACGGTGTCGAACCTCGACCGTGCGCTCGAGTTCTACATCGACACGCTTGGTCTTGAGCTGCTCTGGCGCCGTGAATACGCCGAACCCGAGATTCGCGACATCGTGGGTGTGCCCGATGCGACATCCTTCGACATCGCGATGGTGCAGGTGCCCGGCGGGGAGTTTCAGATCGAGCTGCTCGAATACCGCGGCTGCGAGCGTCGCTCAGGCGCGACGAGCCCGGCCGACTACGGCACCGGCCACATCTGCCTCTTCGTCGACGGCATCGATGCGCTCTACGCGGAGCTCGCCGAGAAGGGTGTGCAGTTTCGGTCACCACGCGGGCCGGTCGAGATGACCGGTGGCGCGAACAAGGGCGGCAAGAGCCTCTACTCACTCGACCCCGACGGCTACATCGTCGAACTCCACCAGCGACCACCGAGGGCGGCATGAGATCACGTGTGAAGATTGTTCGGTCGCGACCCAAAGATCGACCGCCGCTGCTTGAGCAGTACCGCGCCATGGTGCGGATCCGGGTGTTCGAGGATCGCGCAGCGCAGCTCTTCCACGAAGGGGTGATTGTCGGAACCGCGCACAGCTGCGTTGGGCAGGAGGCGATCGCCGTTGGAGCCGCCGGCGTGATGCGGCCAGACGACTACCTCGTTGGCCATCACCGCTCACACGGCCACCTGATCGCGGCCGGGGCCGACATGCGCCGGATGATGGCCGAGATGTTCGGTCGCCGAACCGGCTACTGCAAAGGACTTGGCGGCTCGATGCATATCGCCGACCTTTCGCTCAACATCATTGGCTGCAACGGGATTGTTGGCGCCGGGCTGCCGCACGCGTGCGGTGCCGCACTCACCGCGAAGCTCAAGGGGACAGGGCAGGCGGCTGTCGCGTTTTTCGGTGATGGTGCCGCAGGGCAGGGTGCTGCCCATGAGGCGATGAACCTCGCCGCAACCTGGAAGCTTCCGGTCGTGTTCATCTGCGAGAACAACCAGTTCGCGCTCTCTGCCGGATGGGACACCCAGCGCGCAGTCGCCGACATCGCGGCGCGTGCCGCTGGGTATGGCATGCCGGGTGTGATCGCGGACGGCAACGATGTCGAGGAGGTCGAGGATGTTGTTGCCGAGGCGCTCGCTCGCGCCCGATCAGGCGACGGCCCAACGCTTGTCGAGCTCAAGACGTTCCGCCGCATGCAGCACTCGATGCGCGCGAACCTGCCCGATGTTCGCGACCGCGCCGTGATCGACGAGTGGGAGCCAAAAGATCCGTTGCCACGGCTCGAACGACGCGTCCTTGAGGGCTCGTTCGCGACGGAGGCCGAGATGGCAGCCGTGAGGGCCGAGGTGGAAGCCGAGGTCGAACTCGCCATCACGACAGCGCTCGCCGACGAGCCTGCCAACCCTGACGATCTGCTGTCATCGGTTTACGCGCCGCATCGCCAGCCTGCCGCGCCGCCCGCACCTGGCACGCGTGAGCTGGCGTTCGTGCCAGCGATCCGCGAGGCGCTCGCGCAGGAGCTTGCGGCCGACGACAACGTCTTTGTGATGGGTGAGGACGTCGCCAAGGTAGGCGGCATCTTCCGTGCGACCGAAGGGCTCTACGAAGCGTTCGGTGCCGATCGGATTCGCGACACGCCGCTCACCGAAAGCGGTTTTGTCGGGGCCGGTATCGGTGCTGCGCTCTCCGGGCTGCGCCCTGTAGTCGAACTCCAGTTCTCCGACTTCGCCGGTGTCGCGTTCGACCAGATCCTGAACCAGGCGGCGAAGCTCCGGTTCATGATGGGTGGGGCACCGACACTTCCACTGACCATTCGGATGGTCTCGGGTGGCGGCGTGCGCCTCGGCGCCCAGCACTCACAAAGCCTCGAAGCGCTGTTCGCGCATATCCCCGGCCTCGTTGTCGTGATGCCGTCAAACGCGTTCGACGCGAAAGGCCTGCTCGCAGCAGCGATCCAAGACGACAACCCCGTCATCTTCCTCGAGCAGAAGATGTTGTTCTTTGACGAGCCGATAGCCGTTCCTGAAGAGCGTTACGCGATCGAGCTCGGTCGTGGTCGTGTTGTGCGCGAGGGAACCGACGCTACGGTTGTCGCCCTCGGGGCGCTTGTGCCACTCGCCCAGCGCGCCGCACGCGAACTGGCTGCGGAAGGGATTGAGATCGAGATCGTCGACCCGCGCACGTTGGTGCCGCTCGACACCGATCTCATCGCTGCGTCAGTGGCGAAGACACACCGGGTCGTGGTCGCACACGAGGCCGTTGAATTCTGTGGTTTCGGTGCCGAGATCGCCGCACGAATCGCCCAAGATTCGTTCTGGGAGCTCGACGCACCCGTGGTGAGAGTCGGCGCCCCGCACCACCCAATTCCGTACCAGAAGGACCTCGAGCAGCTCACGCTGCCGGGAGCGCGTGAGATCGCCGAGGCCGTTCGGCGACTCCTCACGACCGGAAACTGACGAATCCTGACGCGAATTCCGCGTGAGGCATCTGATTTCGACTCCCCGTGGTCTATTGACGAATTGTTAACGCACCGTCTATAAACGGTGCTGACAGTCGCGCTTCGCGCGGCCGTTATGTGTGTTTCCAAAGAGCGGTCCTCGACGAAGAGGCTCTACCTCGACGCTGAGGACACCGTCTCTCCAGATGGAGGAGGGAATAGATGGCAAGTACGTTGCGGATCAAGGTGAATGGGGTGTCGCACTCGGTGACGGCAACTCAGGACACCCCGCTTCTCTACGTGTTGCACAATGAGCTGCATCTGCACGGCCCGCGGTTTGGTTGCGGTCTTGCTCAGTGCGGTGCGTGTTCGGTTTTGCTTGATGGCAAGGAGATCCGGTCGTGTGTTACGCCGGTCGCTGCTGTTGCGGGCAAGAACATTAC
>CAEZXP010000012.1_pt1 | contig 41160 bp, 46 predicted proteins | sample 7265271 | NCBI WGS metagenome assembly CAEZXP01 (sample SAMEA6813909, study PRJEB35770) | uncultured Actinomycetes bacterium | biome: Freshwater; feature: Freshwater reservoir; material: water | place: Czech Republic | collected 2016-11-09 | depth 0.5m m
CGACCACGACTTCACGACCGAGCCGGCGAGCAAGGCCAAGAAGACGATCGACTACATCCACAAGATCCTCAAAGAGGAACGCGACATCGTGATTGCGTCACCTCCGCTTGAGGCGACCGCGTTCGAGGTCGACGGGATCCGCTGGTCGTATGTCTTCTACGAGAGTGGCCTCTCGATCAACGTGCTGTACTCGATTGAGCCGGGCAAGCGCGCGGTGGGCTTCAAGCTCTCCGATGGGATGGAGATTCCCGTGGAGCTCGCCGATCGGTTCAAGTTCGCGCGCCAGAAGTCGAAGCTTGCGGGAACGATCCGCGGCTCGTACTTCGTGATCAAGAACGAGTACTAGCCGCGGCGTTCGCGGCCTGTCCGCACCACTGCGCGCTCGTGGTCAACACCCGGTGTCAAACACCCGGTGTCAGACGCTTCTGACGCCGCTTCAAACACCCGGTGTCAGACACCGCTTCTTGTCAAGGGGCGCGGAGCAACATCTTTGTAACGCCTTCATCGCAACGTTTGCGCTGGCGTATCGCGGCGAACCGTTCAACCAAGCCATTTTGCGTGCGCGGGCGTCCGCAAAAATGTTTCCAAAGTTGTTACGGCGTAAGTCTTGACTAAATCAGGTGTCTGACACCGGGTGTTGAAGGAGTGCGGGCGGCCGGGTGTCGTATCCTGCGTTCCCGGTGCGCCGCCTCGCCTCTGACTTCTCACTCTCCGCGGTCGCGGCGGGCCTCATCGCCGTCCTCGTCGGCTACTCAAGCTCGGTCGCAATCGTCTTCCAGGCTGCAAAGGCGGTGGGTGCAACGCCGGCACAGACCACCTCGTGGCTGTGGGCGCTCGGGATCGGCATGGGCGTCACCTGCATCGGGTTCGCCCTGTGGTTTCGTCGGCCCGTGCTCACCGCATGGTCAACCCCCGGTGCAGCCCTGATCGCGTCATCACACGGCCTCACGATCCACCAAGCCATCGGTGCGTTCGTACTCAGCGGAGCGCTCACCGTGATCGTCGGTGCCACAGGGCTCTTCGCGCGCGTCATGAACCGCATTCCGCTCGCGCTCGCCGCAGCACTCCTAGCTGGAGTGCTCGTGCGATTTGGTCTCGACGCCGCGACGGCGAGCGCCTCGGCACCATGGATTGTTGTGCCGATGGCAGCCGCCTACGTCGCTGCGAGACTCCTGATCCCGCGATACGCGGTGCTCGCCGTACTCGCCGTCGGAACGCTTGCCGCGCTCATCGACGGGACGCTCTCGTTCTCGCAGGTTGATATCTCGGCCGCGCGGCCCGAATGGACGACCCCGTCGTTCACCATCGCAGCCGCCATCGGGCTTGCCGTCCCACTGTTCATCGTCACGATGGCATCGCAGAACCTGCCTGGCGTCGCGGTCATTAGGGCGAACGGATACGAGGCACCCGTCTCAGAAGCAGTCACCGGTACAGGGGTGGCAACCGTTGCGCTTGCCCCGTTTGGTGGGTTCGCCTTCAACCTTGCAGCGATCTCTGCAGCGATCTGCGCCGGCCCACACGCCCACCACGATCCCGAGAAGCGCTACACGGCCGTCGTTGCAGCCGGGGTCTTCTACACCGTCATGGGATTGCTTGGCGGCGCGGTCGTAGGCCTGCTGGCCGCATTCCCGGTCGAGCTCGTTGAAGCGCTCGCTGGACTCGCGCTCGTTGGAACGATCGCAACCGCACTCGCAACGTCGTTCGCCGAAGAACGCATGCGCGACGCCGCGGCAATCACCTTCCTCGTCACCTTGTCGGGTGTCGAAACCGCGGGTATCGGCTCGGCCTTCTGGGGAATCGTCGCTGGGGCCGTCGCGCTCTCAGCGCAGCGGCTCGTACGACGCTAGGACGACGGCTCGGCTGGTGTCCCGGTCTCGAGATCAGTGACCGGGGATGTGTAGTAAACGTAGGCCCGCTCGAGATCTTCGAGACGCGTCGCTCCAAGCGCCAAAGCCGCTGTCGCAAGCCCCTGGACGAGAGCGACGGCAGGGAACGTCCCTACACCGTAATCGTGAATCACAGTGAAATCCTGCTGTGCAGCAGCGTGCGAAACAGGCGAGCGGAAGTACTCGACGATCGCGTCACCATCAAGGTCAAATGCAGCCGCGATGTCACGGTAGGTCTCGGGTGCCGAAAGGCTCTTGCCGTCGCGGAAAAACGCCTGCATCTGCGCATAAAGCAGATCGAGCGTACGTTCGGGCGCAACATCTTTCAGCGCTGCGAAGCCGCGCGTTGCGTCGAGGGAGTTCATCTCGAAGCTGCCGTCGGCAAGAAGCGCCTCGTAGGCGGGGCCGAACTCAGCGCCAAGCACCTCAGCAACCTTCGCGTTCGACTCCGCAATCCCCTCGATGTCGCGCATCGGCCGTACACCGGCGTCGCGGTAGAGGCCGGCGCACGCAACATGGAACGGCATCTCGTCGCGGTGCTTCTCCCAAAACGTGATCAGGGTCGGCACGAAGCCGTACGACCACTGGCAGTACGGGTCAACGGCGCACAGGATCCCCATCTCGTCACTCATCCCCTCGAAGGTACCGGTTTGCACCGATTATTGGTGTCGGGAAGGGGGATGTCGTCAGGCGCAACCGCCATGCTGTGTCGGTCTTTACACCGCGCTCACCGGCGGGTGACTACGGTCATCCGGAGGTCTGTGTCCCCGGCTAGGAGGTCCCCGTCTGTGCATCGCACGACTCGTATCGCGCTCATCGTCGTACTCGCTCTGATCGCACTTCCCGCAGCGGCCGCGAAGGCCAACCCGAGAATGCAGATCGGTTTCTTCGACGACCCAAGCTTCCGCTGGTCGAAGTCGACCGCAGAGAACCTGCAAGCTGCCTCAAAGTCGGGTGCCACGGTCATTCACGTGCTCGCCGACTGGTCGCAGATCGCTTCGGCGAAGCCGGCTTCACCGCTGAACGGCGATGATCCCGCCTACAAGATCAGCGACCTGGACTCGCTCGTTAGCACCGCTCCGAAGTACGGCATGCAGGTGATTGTTTCAATCACTGGTACGCCGAAGTGGGCCAACGGTGGGCAGACGCCGAATCATCCGCCGACGAATATGGGCGACCTCACAGCGTTCGCTCACATGCTGGCGGCTCGCTACAACGGGCTCCATCCGGGCTACGGCGTGGTGTCGCGATTCGCGATTTGGAATGAGCCAAACCTCCAGCTCTTCCTGACGCCGCAGTTCGAGAATGGGCAGATCGTGAGCCCCGGCATCTACGCGAAGCTCTTTGCTGCCGGATACGCCGGCATCAAGGCGGGGAACCCGCTCGCGCTCGTTGCGGCGGGCAACACGTCGAATCGTGGTCACAACACCCCGACGGGTGGGGTGAGCGACTCGACCGCCCCCGCGACGTTCGCGCGTCTGCTTGCGATTGCCGCTCCGAAGCTGAAGTTCGATGCGTGGGCAACGCACCCATACCCGACGAGCCCGAACCTGCCTCCGACACAGAAGGTGCAGTATCCGGCTGTCACGCTGACGACGCTCGATCAGTTCGGTAGCGATCTGAAGACATGGTGGAAGCGCCGCGTGCCGATCTGGATCACCGAGTACGGCGAACAGACTCGCCCGCAGTACTCCATCGGTGTGTCGGCTTCGCAGCAGGCCGCCGACGCGAAGACTGCGCTGCAGATGGCGGCGAAGAATCCCTACGTGGACATCTTCGTGTGGTTCATCTTCCGCGACAGCACAAACCAGACGTGGTTTAGCGGTTTGAAGAACGCGAACGGCTCAAACAAGCCGTCGTACGCAACGTTCTCCGCGACGGCGAAGACGGTCGCAGGACAGACCTACTACATCCCTCAGGGTGGCGGGTTTACCCCGGCGATCGATGTGCCGCAGCTCTTCAACAACAACCCGGTTGGTTCGCGGATCGGTCTCACCTACGCCGTTTTCGAAGGTAAGAAGAAGATTGCTGTCGGCCAGCCGCCAGCGACGCTTGCCGCCAACGGAACGGTGTCGGCACCTATCTCGTTCCGTGACGTGAAGGGCCACACCTACTCCGTTGTCGTGAAGCTCGGCGACAAGCACGGTGTGACGGTGACCCGCACGATCGCGGTCATCGCGCAGTAGCGAGCAGACCTCGAGCGGCCTCGTCGACGGTTCAGACCGTCGGCGGGGCCGCTTTTCTCTTTGTGGATCGTGTCGGGGTGCTGAGTGGGTAACGTGCCGGGCGTGGGGAAGCTCGACGGAAAAGTCGCGATCGTCACGGGCGCGTCGAGCGGCATTGGTGCCGCGACCGCCAGGATGCTTGCCGAAGAAGGTGCGCGCGTCATTGGCGGTGCGCGCCGAGTCGACCGTGTGACGACCGAAGTTGCGCTTGAACTTGACGTCACCGATCCGGCCAGCTGCGAGGCGTTCGTTGCCGCAGCGGGCCCCTGCAACATTCTCGTGAATGGGGCCGGGCTTGGTCTTGGCCGCGATCCGTTTGTCGAGTCGACGGAAGAAGACGAGCGCCGCGTGTTCGAGACGAACGTGAACGGGCTTGTTCGTATGACTCGGCTGGTGCTTCAAAAGTCGATGCAGGAGCCTGGCCACATCGTCAATCTCGGCTCAATCGCAGGCCGTTGGGCCTACCCGAATGGCGCGACCTATGTGACCTCAAAGTTTGCTGTGCGCGGTTTTACGCGTGCGCTGCGCGAGGATCTTCTCGGGCAAGACATCCGTGTGACGACGGTTGACTCGGGCCTCGTCGAGACCGAATTTTCGGTCGTGCGGTTCCGCGGTGATGTCGAGAAGGCGAAGTCGGTCTATGCCGGAACGCGGCCGCTGTCAGCCGATGATGTCGCCGACGCGATCATGTATGCCGTCACGCGGCCGGAGCATGTGGTGGTCGATGAGATGGTGCTCATGTCGATCGACCAGTCGAGCGGCGCCCGGATTCACCGCCGCGAGAGCTAGCGGGCTGCGCTACTCCGAAGCCTGCGCCGCTTCGGCCTTCTTGTCGAAGTAGCGGCGCAGACCCTGCCAGGAGGGCTCGATCGGCCCCGCGAGTTCGTAGAGGTCGGCGGCATCCCCGAACTCTGCGCGGCAGATGCGGACGAACTCGTCGGCTTCCATGCCGTCGCCGACGCGGCGCGCCCAGAGGTCGAGGCGTTCTTCAAGCCGATCGAGGTGGTCGGCTGCATCGGTTGTGATCCCAAAGTGGATGAGCGCGAGCCGCTCGGGCGACCGGCGACGGATTTCGGCGATCGAGGCATGCCACGACTCAATGTCGATGTCGGGCGGCGGGGTGGGAGGCAGGATGTGCGTCTCGGGCTGGATGCGCACACCGCACACGTCGCCACCAAGCAGCGTGCCGTCGTTGAAGTAGGCGACGTGATGGATTGCATGGCCTGGGGTGGGAAATGCCTCCCAGCCGTTCACCGTGCCGTCGGCGATGTGCACGTTCGCTTCAGGGATCGGTGCAAGCTCGCCCCAGAGGGAGTCGAACTCATCGCCGTAGAGGCGCCGCGCAGACCGTTCGAGCCGCGACGGGTCGATCATGTGCGGGGCGCCCCGTTCCGACACCCACAGCTTGATGTGGGGGTGCTCACGGATGATTGGGCCTGCGGCGCCCGCATGGTCGAAGTGAATGTGCGAGAGCATGATGTGGCGGATCTCGCTGAGATCGGTGCCAAGCCCGACGAGTCCCGCTTTCAATGTTGGAAGGGTTGTGGCAGGCCCGCAGTCGTAGAGCGCGGGCCCATCGGTCGTCTCGATCAGGTACGCGGCAATCGCGCGCGCGTTCCCTCTGAACAGCAGGTCGATGGGTGAGATGGCCGGCATCGTTCTAGAGCGCGAGCGCGTGCTCAAGATCGGCGAGGAGATCCGTGACCGACTCGATGCCAACCGAAAGCCGCACGAGGTTCGCGGGTGACGCGAACGGTGCCGACGACGTTGATGCATGCGTCATCTTTGCGGGCAGCTCAATCAGGCTCTCGACGCCGCCAAGCGATTCGGCAAGTGCGAACAGCTTCGTCCGGGCGCAGATCGCTTCCGCTTCTTCAGGGCTACGGGCGAGGAACGAAATCATCCCGCCGAAGTCGCGCATCTGCTGTGCGGCGACAGCGTGCCCTGGGTGCGATGCGAGGCCGGGGTAGAGCACCTTTTCGACCGCATCGTGTTGCTCAAGGAAGGAGGCGATGATGTGGGCGTTCTCGCAGTGCTGTCGCATCCGCACCGCGAGCGTCTTGAGGCCGCGCAGCACGAGCCACGAGTCGAATGGGCCGGGGACGGCGCCGAGCGACTTCTGCAGGAAGCGCAGTCGCTCACCGATCGCATCGTCGTTTGTGGCGATGAAGCCGCCGATCACGTCGGAGTGGCCGCCGAGGTACTTCGTTGTCGAATGCACAACGACGTCGGCGCCAAGATCGAGTGGCTGCTGCAAGTAGGGCGTCGCAAACGTGTTGTCGACGGCAAGGATGGCGCCAACCTTGTGGGCGGCATCAGCGGCCTTGCGGATATCAACGACGTTGAGCAGCGGGTTCGACGGCGTCTCGATCCACACCATCTTCACGTTGTCGTCGAGGTACGCACCGAGGTTTGAGTCGAACTCGTCTGCCGCGACGTAGGTGAAGTGGTAGCCCTTGGGCTCGTAGACCTGCGATGTCATGCGGTAGACGCCGCCGTAGACGTCGGCGATCAGCACAACGCGCTCGCCGGGATCGACGAGGTGCATCAACGTTGTCGTTGCGCCGAGACCGGATGAGTATGCAAGGCCGTGCTTCGCGTTCTCCAAGCTGGCGAGGGCGACCTCAAGGGCGGTGCGCGTGGGGTTGCCGACGCGTGAGTAGTCGTAGCCCTTGTGCTTGCCGACCTCTTCTTGCACGTACGTGGAGGTCTGGTAGATCGGGACGATCACCGCGCCCGTTGCGGGGTCGGGCTCCTGACCGTCGTGAATGGCGCGGGTCTCGAAATCCATGCGCCTAGCCTAGCCGTCAGGCGATGACGGCCCGATCAAGGCCGAGTGCAACCGCGAGCCGTTCAGCTGCACGCGCCAGTGGCTCGTCGGGCTTACGTCGCACCCCTGGCTCGGGTGTGAACTTCTTGACGATCAACGTGCGTGCGGCACGGTCGGCTTTCAGGTCGGCGCGGCCGAGGAACCGGTCTCCTTCGAGGAGCGGCAGCACGTAGTAGCCGTACACCCGCTCAGGCTCGCGTTTGTAGACCTCGATCAGGTGGGTGAAGCCAAAGAGGCGGGTTAGGAACGGCCGATCCCACATCAGATTGTCGAACGGGCACAGCAGGACGGCCCCGGTTGGCGCACCGTCGAGTTCAGCGTCGGCCGGGACAATCACGGAGGGGCCGCCGTCATCGACTGCGACGCGACGTACGAGGCCGTCGGCGATCAGCGCGTCGACGTGTGGGCGCACCTCGCGAGCGCCGCCACGGAAGCGACAGTGCTCGGCGATCCCCGCCTCGGTGAGCGCTCCACGTCCTTGCACGGCTCGGAGGGCATATCGACGGTGGAACTCGTCGTCGGTTGGTGTTGGGGCGTTCAGGAAGGCTGAGGGGATCACCCGCTCGGGCAGGTCGTAGAGCCGCTGGAAACCTTGGCGCCCAGCGATCGCAAGCTCGCCCGCCGCGAACAGCTGCTCAAGCGCGCGCTTCTCGGGCTTCCAGCCCCACATTGGCTCGCTCTTTCCCTCGAACGCCCGCACCGGGAGAGCACCTCCCTCGCGGATCCGGGCGAGTACGACCTCTTCGACATCGCGCGCCTGTCGCTTGCGTCCCCACCAGTGTTCGTCGGCGAGGTGTTCCATCCGCCGCTTGAAGAGGGGGTAATCCTCGATCGGAAGCAGGCATGCCTCGTGCGCCCAGTACTCGAAGATGTCGCCGCGTTGCAAGAGGGCACTGACGGCCTTCTCGTCGTAGCCGCCGATGCGCGTCGAGAGGGTGATGCGGTGCGCACGATCGACGGTCGCGATCGAGTCGAGTTGAACGACACCAAGGCGGGCGATCTCGCGGGCGACCTCCGCGGGCTTCGCTCGCCGCGCACGTGAGGTGTACCCCTGGTGCGCAACGACGTACCGCCGCAGGGCGGCGCGTGTGACCGTCGTCATTACCGCGCGTGCGCGAGGTACTCGAGCACGTCGGAGCGTGTCACGACGCCGACGGGGCGTCCTGCGTCGCCGACGATGACAGCGTTGGTTTTGCCGGTGAGCGCCGCGATGATCGCGTCGACCGACGCAGCCATGTCGACGGTCGGGAGCGGCGGCTGCATCGCCGAGGCAACGTCCTCGTGCAGCGCGTCGGAGTTCTTGAAGACGCGGTCGAGCAGGTCGCGATCTTGGAGCGAGCCGATCACGTCGGCGAGGGTTGCCGCCTCGCCGTTTCGCACGACTGGAAGCTGCGAGATGCCGTACCGCTGCATGACGCCGATCGCCTGCCCGACCTTCTGATGCGACGAGATCGTGACGAGTCCCGGCAGGCCACCCGGGCCCGACTTCGCGTTGATCAGCTGGCCGACGGTGGGGGTGGGCGCGGAGCGCTCCAGGAACCCGTATTCGATCAGCCAGTTGTCGTCGTAGAACTTCGAGAGGTAGGAGCGGCCTGAGTCAGGGATGATCGTCAGCACCCGTGCGTCGGGGCCAAGCTCCTTCGCGATCTGGATCGCGCCCCACACGGTGCTGCCTGCCGAGCCGCCGGCGAGGATGCCCTCTTCTCGCGAAAGGCGCCGTGCTGTGAGGAACGAGTCGCGGTCGGAGACCTGCACCCAGCGGTCGACAACGTTCAGGTCGATCGTCTCGGGCCACGTGTCCTTGCCGATGCCCTCCACGAGGTAGGGGCGCAGCTCGCTCTCGTCCTTGGCGGTGTAGATCGAACCTTCGGGGTCGACGCCGATGATCTGAACCTCGGGCCTGTGCTCCTTGAAGTACCGCCCGACACCGCTGATCGTGCCGCCTGTGCCGACCGAGATGACGATTGCGTCGATCTCGCCGCCCGTCTGCTCCATGATCTCCGGACCCGTCGTGCGGTAGTGCGATTCGGGGTTCGCCGTGTTCGAGTATTGGTCGGGTTTGAAGCCACCCGGAATCTCTTCGGCGAGTCGATCCGACACCGAGTAGTACGACTCAGGTGAATGATGATCGACCGCGGTTGGGGTGATCACGACCTCTGCGCCGTACGCACGCAGCATCGCGATCTTCTCCTGGCTCATCTTGTCGGGCATCACGAAGATGCAGCGGTAACCCTTCTTGGCCGCGGCGATGGCGAGACCAACACCGGTGTTGCCCGACGTTGGTTCGACGATCGTGCCGCCAGGCTTCAACTTTCCGTCGCGCTCGGCCGCTTCGATCATCGAGAGACCAATGCGATCTTTCACGGAGCCGCCCGGGTTCAAGAACTCGAGCTTGGCGAGGATCTGCCCGGGTACCTCTTCGGAGATGCGGTCGAGCCGGACGATCGGCGTGCCGCCGACGAGATCCAGCACGGTGGGGTATTCGCGCGCCATGCCCCGAAGCGTAGACGCTTCGCAGCTCTCTGCCGCTAGTGGCGGAAGTGGCGGCGGCCGGTGAGCACCATTGCCGCTCCTGCTGCCTGAATCGCGGCAGTCACCTCGTCGTCGCGCTTCGAGCCACCCGGCTGAATCACCGCCGTGACGCCCGCGTCGAGCGCGAGCTGCGGGCCGTCGGCGAACGGGAAGAACGCGTCGCTTGCGAGTACCGACCCCGCGACGTCGTGGCCGTGCTCGCGTGCCTTCTCGATTGCGATGCGCACCGCGTCGACACGGCTCATCTGGCCGGCGCCGATGCCAATGGTCTGCAGATTTTTGACGAGCACGATTGCGTTCGAGCTGACGTGCTTGCACACGCGCCAGGCAAACAGCAGGTCGGCCCACGCCTTCTCGTCGATCGCGCCGGTGGCGAGTTCCATCGCGTCGCGCTCCTCGGTGGCCGCGTCGCGATCCTGCACCAGGATGCCGCCCAGCACACGCTTGAAGTCGAGCTCGCCTGGGGTGTCGCTTCGGCGCTCATCGTCGCGCAGGATCCGAAGCGCAGCTTTGGTCTGCAACGCGGCAAGAGATTCGTCGTCGTAGGCGGGCGCCAGCAGCACCTCGATGAAATGCTCGGCGAGCCGCGCGCCGAACGCGCCGGTGATCGGCCGATTGAGGATCATCACGCAACCGAAGGCCGACACAGGATCGCCGGCGAGCGCCCGCTCGTAGGCCTCCTCGATCGTCGCACCAACGGCAACGCCGCATGGGTTCGCATGCTTGACGATGACCGCGGCCGGCTCGGTGAACTCGCGCGCCACGCGGCGCGCGCCTTCAAGGTCAGCCAGGTTGTTGTACGACAGCTCTTTGCCACCAAGCTGCTCAACGCGCGAGAGCAGGTGCCTTCGTGCGCCAAGCTCGCGGTAGTAGGCGGCGTCCTGGTGTGGGTTCTCGCCGTATGAGAGGTCGGCCACCTTGTGGAACGAGAGGTTGAGCTGCTCCGGGAAGCGCTCGGCACCGCCGAACCAGTTGGCGATCGTCGCGTCGTAGGCAGCTGTGGTCGCGAACGCCTCGGTTGCCAGCGCCCGTCGTGTGTCGAGCGAGACAGCCCCGTGTTCGCGCAGCTCGGCGAGAACGCCGTCGTACTGCGACGGGTCGCAGACCGCGGCGACGTGCGCGAAGTTCTTCGCGGCACCGCGCAGCATCGATGGGCCACCCACGTCGATCAGCTCGATCGCCTGAGCATCGGTCGTGTCTTGCTTGCCGCTCACCGACGAGAAGGGGTAGAGGTTGACGCACACGACCTGGAACGGCTCGATCCCATGCTCGGTGAGCGCTGCCTGATCGTCGGGGAGCGTTGGGCGGCCGAGGATGCCTGCGTGGATGCGCGGGTGGAGCGTCTTGACGCGGCCACCGAGCATTTCTGGCGCCTGTGTGACGTCTTCGACCTTCGTGACCGGCAGTCCATGTTCGGCGAGGAACGAGGCGGTGCCACCCGACGAGACGATCTCGAAGCCGAGTTCGACGAGCCCGCGGGCGAATGGTTCCAGGCCGGTCTTGTCCCAGACCGAGACGAGTGCTCTCACGAGATCTCCTTCGAAGTGGTGGTGGCAAACGTGGCGGTCTCGTTGATGAGTGAGCGAACAACTTCGGGGAGCAGGCGGTGTTCAACGGCATGGATCCGCTCTTCCAATGTCTCAACCGGCGCGACCACGACAGCCTCCTGGCGCAGGACGGGCCCGGTGTCGAGACCTTCGTCGACGAGATGAACGGTCACACCTGTCTCGGCGACGCCCGCATCGATCGCCTGCTCGATCGCATGCAGCCCTGGGAAGGCGGGAAGCAGCGAGGGGTGGACGTTCACGACTCGGTTTGGGAATCGGACGAGGAACGGGCGGGTGACGAGGTGCATGTAGCCCGCGAGCACGACGATCTCGACCCCATGCTCTTCAAGCCATGTCGCCATCATCCGGTCGCGCTCTTCGCGTGACGCGTGACAGTCGAGTCCGAACACGGCAACCGGGATGCCGGCCTCGCGTGCTCGCTGCAGAGCGAAAGCGTCTTTGCGGTTCGCGGCAACACCCGAAATTGGCAACCCAGCGTCGATCAGTGCCTGCAAGTTGGAGCCGTTGCCCGAGACGAGGACGCCGATCAAACGATCCGCCCAATCACGATCTCGCCGGGTTGAGCTTCGGCGACGACGGCGCACCAGCCGATGCCGAGGTTGAACACGCGCCGCATCTCCTCCTCTGCGACATGGCGGCCGAGCCAGTCGAAGACAGGCAGCCGCTCCCAGGCGTTCCAGGAGATCTCGGGCGAGCAGCCCTCGGGCAGCACGCGCGGCAGGTTGCCGACGATGCCGCCCCCGGTGATGTGCGCGAAAGCTTTGGCGCGCCCGCGCAGCGAACGCGCGACGTCGAGGTACAGCCGGGTGGGGGCGAGCAGGTCGGGGCCGTCGTAATCCTCGGTTTCAAGCACCTTTCGCGCCAGTGTGAATCCGTTCGCGTGGATGCCAGCGGAGGGGAAGCCGAGGATGAGATCTCCGGGCACGACGGTTGAGCCGTCGATCAGCTTGTCGCGGTCGACGATGCCCACGCATGTCCCTGCAAAGTCGAGTTCGCCTTCGCGGTAGGTTCCGGGCAGTTCGGCCGTCTCGCCGCCGACGAGGGCGACACCGGCTGTGCGACAGACCTCTGCGGCACCGTCGACGAGGTCGGCGACCTCGGAGAGATCGATCGTGTTGGCCGCGACGTAGTCGAGCATCATCAGCGGATCGGCGCCCGTCGTGACGACATCGTTGATGCAGTGCGCGGCGAGGTCGGCGCCGCAGTCGCGTAGCCGGCCGCGCTTCCGCGCGAGCATCAGCTTCGTGCCGACACCGTCGGTTGACGCGGCGAGCAGGCGGTGGTCGTCGAGGGGATGAAGTCCCGCGAATGCGCCAAAGCCTTTTGCCCCGGTTGATTCGACGGCAGCGCGCAGGCGCCCCACCACTGCATCGGCGACCGAGAGCGAAACCCCGGCGTCGGCGTAGGTGAGGGCGTCCCCGTCCAGGCCAAAGAGTCTACGGCTGCGTTCGGCGGGCGGTCGTGGGAGCCGTTCGATTCGCCGTTTCGGGTCACGTGAGCCACACTTGGCACGTGGTTGGCGCGAACCTCCTAACGAGCTGGAACCTTGAGCCGCTCCAGCTGATCCCGACGCTGCTCGCCTGCGTTCTCTATGCGCGGCGCGTTCGGACGCTGGCCGACAAGGGCACCCCGGTTGCGGGCTGGCGGATTGGCATGTTCTGGACGGGGATCGCGCTCGTTGTGTTGGCGCTGAACTCCCCGATCGATGCCATTGGCGAAGAAGACCTGTTTTTCTTCCACATGACCCAGCATGTGCTGCTTGGCGATCTGGCGCCGCTCTGCTTCGTGTTGGGGCTCACTGGGCCGGTGCTTCGTCCCGTGCTTTCGATCCGCTTTTTCGATCGCCTGCGCGTGCTCGCCCATCCGTTTGTGGCGCTGCCCCTGTGGGCGCTCGACATGTACATCTGGCATATCCCGTTCCTCTACGAGGCGGCACTCCACCACGCACCGATTCACGCGTTCGAACACATGATGTTCTTCACCTTCGGCGGCTTGATGTGGGCGCCGGTGCTGGAGACGCTGCCTGCACCCGAGTGGTTCGGAACCGGGGCAAAGCTTGGGTATGTCGCCGCCGTCCGCCTGCTGGAGACGGTGCTCGGAAACATCTTTGTGTGGTCGGGAACGGTCTTCTACCCCTGGTACGAGAGTGCGACGCCGAAGTGGGGTGTGTCGGCCCTCCGCGACCAGAACTTCGCGGGGGTCGTGATGATGGCCGAAGGTGGTGCCGTCACGCTCGGGGCGCTCGTGGTGCTGTTCCTGCGGATGGCCAACGAGAGCGAACTGCGGCAGCGCCTGCTTGAGCAGGGCTTCGATCCGGTGCAGGCCAAACGGGCTGTTCGCTTCGGACGCGGTAAGGAACTGCTCGAACGCGGCCCCGGAGCGGGCACCGCCGCCTAGACGCGGGCTGGGGCGGGTTCGAAGCGGTGCTTCGCGGCGTCGTCGGGACGCGCCGTGGGGTACTCGCGGGTGAGGCAGGCCCGGCAGAGCTCTGATGCGGGTCGTTGCGTTGCGGCCTGCAGGCCATCGAGTGAGAGGTACGCGAGCGACGTCGCACCGATCGCGAGCCGCACACCTTCGACGTCGGTTTGGGCGGCGATCATCTCGTTCTCGGTGGCAAGGTCGATGCCGTAGAAGCACGGTGAGATGACCGGTGGCGACGAGATACGGACGTGCACCTCGGCGGCGCCTGAATCGAACAGCATCTGCACGATCTGCCGCGTCGTTGAGCCGCGCACGATCGAGTCGTCGACGATCACGAGCCGCTTGCCGGCGACCTCGTCGAGCGGGTTGAACTTCATGCGAATGCCTTGCTCGCGCATCGCCTGGTCGGGCTGGATGAACGTGCGGTGGACGTAGCGGTTCTTGATCAGCCCTTCGCTGAACGGAATGCCGCTTTCGCGTGAGAAGCCGATCGCGGCCGGGGTGCCTGAGTCGGGAATCGGCAGCACGAGATCGGCTTCCGCGGGAGCCTCGCGGGCGAGCGTGACACCCATCTGCACGCGGGCACCGTGCACCTCGATCCCTTCGAGGCGCGTGTCGGGCCGGGCGAGATAGAAGTATTCGAAGATGCATAGGGCCGGGTCTGGCCGTCCTCCAACCCGCGTCGACTCGACACCGCTCTCGTCGAGCAGCACCAGCTCGCCGGGGTTGATTTCACGTTCGAACCGGGCACCGACAAGGTCGAGTGCGCAGGTCTCCGAGGCAACGACCGGGTCGAGGCCGACGTAGCCGAGAACGAGTGGGCGAAAGCCGTGGAGGTCGCGGAACGCAAAGAGCTTCCCTTCGGCGATGCCAACCACTGAGGCGGCCCCCTCGATCTTGCTCATCGCGTGCGCGATCGCCTCAGCGAGGGGGCTCTCGTCGTTCGCGATCATCGCCGCGATCACTTCGCTGTCGGATGTAGACGAGAGCGGGATGCCGAGCTCGGCACGAAGCGCAGCGGCGTTCACGATGTTGCCGTTGTGGCCGAGCGCCACGGTGCGTGTCTTGCCGTGATGCAGCAGCGGCTGCGCGTTTGCCCAGGCGTTGCGACCGGTGGTCGAGTAGCGCGTGTGCCCGATCGCGAATGTGCCATGCAGCCCGCTCAGCTTCGCCTCGTCAAATACTTGGGTGACGAGCCCGAGGTCGCGCAGAGCCGTGAGGCGACCGTTATCGGACACGGCGATGCCTGCTGATTCCTGGCCTCGATGCTGGAGCGCGTGGAGGCCGAAGTAGGTGAGGCGCGCAACGTCCCGTCCTGGGGCGTAGATGCCGAAGATGCCGCACATCGCTAGACGGTCCCGAGCTCGGTGATGGTGGGCCAGTCGAGTGAGGCAGCGTCGGCCGGTGCGAGGGCGACGATCACACCGGGGCCGTTCGCACCGGCCGCGGTGGGGCCTGCGATACCGCTCCACTCGGCGGCCTCGTGCAAGGCGAGTTCAACGCTGCCCTTCGAGATGTCATGGGCGAGCGAGAAGCGGTGCGCGTTCTGCCAGACAAACCGCACGAGCTCTGCGCCTTCGCCGTGCAGCAGCAGCACCGTGTCGCCGCCGCGCCAGCGGCTCGGCACGCGCGTGACGTCGGGCACAAGGCCAACGCATCCAACGAACGGCGTTGGTGGGATGGGGGAGCCGCCCGTCTCGTTGTAGAGCGACACGTTCCCCGACACGACAGGAATGCCAAGCTCGTTCGCGGCGGCGGCGATGCCGTCGATGCCGCGGGCGATCTCCCATGCGATCTCAGGCCGCTCGGGGTTGCCGTAGTTCAAGCCATCGGTGAGGGCGGCGGGCTCGCCACCGGCACATGCAACGTTCATTGCCGCTTCCATCGTGGCAGACCATCCGGCGCGGAACGGGTCGCGCTCGCCAACGGGCGGACCGTCGAGCGAAACGGCGATGCCGCGCGTGCCATCGAGGCGCAGGACAGCGCCATCGAGGCCGGGGCGGCGGACGGTGCGAGAGCCAACGAGCTGGTCGTACTGCTGGAAGATCCAGGTCTTCGGCTCGGCGTTCACCTGCTCCATCGCGGTGTTCGTGGTGGGCCGCTCTTCCTGCGGAAGCTCGTAGCGCGGGCACTCGTCGGTGAGCAGCTCGGCCGGAATCTGCCCGACAATCTCGCCCCCGAAGTAGCAGCGGAGCTCGCCGTGGTTCGCGACCTCGCCGATGACGGTGCAGGGGAGCTCCCAGCGCTCGCACACTTCGCGGACTTCGGCGAGGCGCTCGGGGGCGACGACCGCCACCATCCGCTCTTGCGATTCGGAGATCATGATCTCCCACGGCTCCATGTTCGATTCGCGCAACGGGACGCGATCGAGGTGGAGGTCGACACCTGCGTCGCCGCGTGCCATTTCGGCGAGCGAGGAGGCGAGGCCAGCGGCACCGCAATCTTGGAGGCCGAGGCAGAGGTCGCTCTCGACGAGCTCCTGCGACACCTCGATCAGCGCCTTACCGCGGAATGGATCGCCGATCTGCACCGATGGCCGCTTATCGTCGGAGCCGGCCAAGTCTTGGCTGGCGAGCACCGAGGCGCCGCCGATGCCGTCGCGGCCGGTCGTCGCGCCGTAGAGCACGAGCAGGTTGCCGGTGCCGGTCGCCTTGGCTTTGAGGACGCGCTCGACAGGCAGCAGCCCAACGCACATCGCGTTGACCAGGGGATTCTTCGCGTAGGCGGGGTCGAAGACAGTCTCGCCACCGACGTTTGGCACGCCCACGCAGTTGCCGTAATGCCCGATTCCGGCCACGGCCCGCTTGAAGTGCCAGTCGGGCTGGCCGAAACGCAGTCCGTCGAGCAGCGCGATGGGGCGCGCGCCCATCGCCACGATGTCGCGGAGGATGCCGCCGACACCGGTCGCGGCACCCTGGAACGGCTCAACGGCTGAAGGATGGTTGTGTGACTCGACTTTGAATGCGACGGCAAGTCCGCCGCCAACGTCGATCACGCCAGCGTTTTCGCCAGGCCCTTGCAGGACTCGTTCGCCCGCAGTGGGGAGGCGGCGCAGGAGCGGTGCGGAATGCTTGTAGCCGCAGTGTTCCGACCAGAGCAGCGAGAAAACGGCCAGTTCGAAGTCGTTCGGCATCCGTCCAAGCAACTCTTGGATACGCGTGAACTCCCAGTCGGTGAGACCGAGTGCCCGATGAAGAGGAGGCTGCTCCAAAGCAGTCAGAGAGGCCAGTGTACGCCGGGGCTTGGACGACCTCGCCAGGGAACCTTCAGCACTTCATCTCACGCCACACCACCTGCGGCAGTTAGAACCTTCGTATGTCGCGCCGCTATGCCCTCATGCTCTTGCTGCTTTCAGCGATCTGGGGCGCGTCGTTCCTCTTCATCAAGGTGGCCGACCGCGAGCTTGAGCCGATGGCGATCGCCTGGCTGCGTCTCGCCCTGGCAACCGTTGTGCTGATTCCGGTGTCGGCGGTCGTCATCGGGCCTGCGCGGTTGGTGGCCGGCGTGCGTGGCGCATGGTTGCGCCTGGCGGTGATGGGGCTCGTCAACAGCGCGTTCCCGTTTGCGTTGCTCGCCTGGGCCGAGCAGAAGCTCGACTCGGGGCTGACCGCGATCTTCCAGGCGGCCGCGCCGCTCTTCAGCATCGCGCTGACCGTGATGGTGGGGCAGGAGCTCGTCACCCGTCGGCGCGCGCTCGGCATCTTCGGTGGGTTCCTGGGGGTTGCCCTGCTTGTGGGGGTGCACGTTCACGGGAGCCTGTGGTCGGCACTTGCCGTGGTGTTCAGCGGGCTTCTGTACGCGGGCGCCGGTGTCTATGGGCAGCGGTGGATGAAGGATGTGGAGCCGCTCGTGCTTGCGACGGGGTCGATGTGCACCGCGGCGGTGTTGATCGCGCCGTTTGGGTTGGTTGCACTTCCGAGTGCGATGCCGGGTTGGAAGATCACGGCGTCGATGGCGACGCTTGGGATCATCGGCACAGGGTTCGCCTACATCCTCTACTTCGCGATCTTGCGTGGCGTTGGCGCGTCGCGGGCGATTCTCGTGACGTATCTCGTGCCAGCCTTCGCCGTGTCTTACGGCGTGCTGGTGCTGGACGAACACGTTCGGGCGTCGGCGATTGCGGGTCTCGCGCTGATCTTCGGTGGTGTTGCGATCGGATCGCGCCGATCGCCGGTGCGGCCCGCCAAGAGCCCGTAGGATCCGGTCTAATGGCAGCCGAGATTCGCAAGATCGTTGTGCAGGTCGAAGAGTCGTTGCGTGATGCAGGGCGCGCGGTCGATCCGCCGACCCGCAAAGTTGTGGCGGCGGCCGTCGTCACCAACCCGTTCGCCGGCCGGTTTGTCGAGGATCTCTCGCCGCTTTACGACTTGGGCGCTGAGGTGTCGGGGCTCCTTGCCGAGCGCGCCGTTGCGGCGCTCGGCGTTGCGCCAAACGACGTCACCGCCTACGGCAAGGGCGCGATCATCGGCACCGACGGGGAGATCGAGCACGCCGCTGCGGTGCTGCACCCGAAGTTCGGTGCGCCGGTGCGCAAGGCGGTCGACCACGGCGACGACATCATTCCGTCGACGAAGAAGGTCGCTGGCCCCGGCGCGGCGATCACGATGCCGATCACGAACAAGGACAGCATCTGGAGCTTCGACGACATGGATGCGGCCGAGATCTCGATCGGCGATGCGCCGCTCGCCGATGAGATGGTGATCTGTGTTGTCTTGGCTGTCGGTGGGCGCCCCCATCATCGAACGCGGAAGCCGGAGTAGCGATGTTCAAGGCGATCATCCTCCTGGCCCGGCGTGAGGACATGACGCACGATGCGTTCGCCGACTGGTGGTTGGGTGACCATGCACCGCTCGCGAAGGCTCTACCAGGACTTCGCGGTGCGCGGTTCAATCTCGTCAACACGCCCGACGCCGAGTTCGACGGCATCACCGAGCTGTGGTTCGACTCGCAGGCCGACTTCGAAGCTGCGTACGCGACCGAACATGGCAAGCAGGTCGCAGCCGATTCGCTGGCCCACGTCAGTCGCCGTGAGCGGCTGTTTGTGACCGAGAACATCCTCGCGTAACCCGCAGCACGTTCGGTAGTTCGGAGCGAAACGAATCAGGTGCGGCTCCGACGCGGCTTGAGAGCCCTGGTGGTGAGCTGTCGGTATGACACGCAGGCTCACATATCTCGTGGTTCTAGCCTTATTGGGCGTTGCAATTTCGGCGGTCGGCGCCCTGGGCAGTTCGACCGCAACGCGGGTCGATATTCCGTCGGCTGCAGACATTGCGGTCGACATCAACGGTGGCCCGCCGCAGATCGGAAACATTCCTTCCGACGGCATGAACTCATGCAATTTGCCGTCGTCGGGGGCACGGCCTCCGTTCACGATCAACTGTCCGTTCGACTACTCCTACAACCAGAGCGCCGTTCCAATGAACGGCACCGCGACGTGGACGTCAAAGAACCTCAGCGGCTCGTTCCAGGCATCCTGCGATTTCAACGTCGCGATCAAGGGCAAGGCGGCTGTGGCGGTTTCTGCGACAGGGTCGTCGTCGCAGACCTTCGACTTTGGCGGCTCAGGAACGCAAGCGTGCTCGTGGACGATGAGCTTCTCCGGTGCAACGTTGACCGGAACCCTCAACGGAACGATGGCGTTCGGTCAGTCCGACGCCACGACCGGAACGTTCAAAGGCGACTTCACGGTCACCGTTCTTTCCGGCACGGGTCAGTTCCAAGGTGCGGTGGGTAGCGGCTCATTCACCGAGAACGAGACAATGGATCTCGCCGGTAAGGCACCGGCTGGTGCGATGCCAAGCCAGAGCGAGATCGCAGCGATGGCTGCTGCGGGCGCCGCGAGCAGTGGTGCTCCGTCGTCGATTCCAAGCGGCTCGATTCCTCCAGGCGTCAGCATCCCAGCAGGCGTGACGATCCCGACGAGCAAGACCGTGCGACATCTGTCGGCGGCTCCGGCGGGCTCGGCAATGCACTTGAAGCTCAGCCAGGGTGTGGCGCGGGCGACGTTCGTGATCCCAAAAACCGTTGCCTCATTGAGCTCGTATGCGCTCCATGTGGCGGCGGCGCCTGGGTCGGCGTGTACCGCAACGGCGACCAAGGCCGGCACGAGCGTTGATCTCGGCAAGGCGACTGCGTCGAAGACGGGCGCGGCGATCTTCCCGGGGAAGCTCGCGACGAAGTTGAAGACCGGCCAGTGGAAGCTCGCGGCTTCGTGCACGCTCAGCGGCGCGAAGGCAGCGGCCACAGGCGCGGCAGTGATCAAGTAGTTCAGTCGGATTCCGTCCCGGCGGCGGCCCTCTTCGGAGGGTCGCCGTGTTTCTTGTCGTCCGCGGGTCGCACGTAGTGGCGGATGCCGCCATTGAGCAGCAGGACGGCTGCGGTTGAGATCACCGTCCACACCGCACCGACCCAAAGGACGGTCGCCACTCCGAACGCACCGGCTGCGATCCCGACCGTGGCGAGGCCGAGTGGGGCGAAGAGGAGTGTCCCCACCTGGCTGAACGAGGTGACCCGTGCCAACACGTCGTTTGGGATCTCGCGTTGCAGAGTGGTCGTCCAGAGCGCACCCCAGAACGCAACTTGCGCCCCGCCGAAGAACGCGGCTAAGGCAATGAGAGGGAGGGGAGCGGCGAGCGCGAGCAGCGCGAGCTGTGGAGCGGCAAGCATCACCACACCGAACGCAGCAAGCAGTGGGCGGCGGGGGCTGACGCGGCTCGCGGTGAGCGCCCCTCCAGCCATCCCGCACGCAAACAGTGCGCCGATGACGCCCCAGGCGTACCCGCCGCCGAGGTCACGAGCCGCCACGACCGGCCCGAGCGCAAAGAATCCGGAGAGGGCGAACGCGTTGAGCAGGGAGATGTGGACGGTTCCGACCCATAGCCATCGTCGGTGCGAAACGCATCCCAGCCTGCGCGTAGGTCACGGAGGAGCGTGGTTGCGCCAGCGATCCGGGCGGGCACTGCGTGCAGTTGAAGCGTTGCGAGTGCAACGGCGCTTACAAGGAAACTCAATGCGTCGATGCCAAACGCGTACCCCGGCCCTGCAATGCTCACGAGTGCGCCGCCAACCAACATTCCTGTCGCGCCCGCAGCGCTTTGCGAGAAGGCGAACAGCGCATTTGTCTGTTGCAGGTGCCGCGGAGGTGTGACCTCGGAGATCAGCCCGACCATGGTCGGGCTGAAGAACGCCTGCGCAAGGCCGTGGCATGCGAATAGGGCAAGCAGTTCCCAGAGTCGCGCGTTGTCGGTGAGCAACAAGAGGGCGGCCGCGCCCTGCGAGACAAACCGGGCGATGTCGGCGGTGAGCAGGACGGCCCGCCGTTGTAGACGGTCGCCCACCACTCCGCCGAGGAGCGTGAACGCCAGGAGCGGAACGCGCATCGCAGCGAGGGCCAACCCGACGTTCGCGATCGAACCTGTCGTCTGGAGCACTGCGAACGCCAACGCCACATTCGCGAAGGCGTTCCCGAATGTCGAGGTGGTCTGCCCGAGGAAGAGGTGGCGAACGTCTCGTTCAGCGAGCGGTGCGAGGGCTGAACGAATCACGAAGGCGTGGTCTTACTACGGCCGACTCCCGTCGGCAACGCCGAACTGCGGAAATTGCGTGTGATCGTGCGCACCACGCCGAGGTACGTTCGCGGAGGCGGCACATGTCCGCCTGAGCGCACGAACGCGCTCTTCTCTACGATCCCGCCATGGCCCGATACCTGCACACCATGTACCGCATCACCGATTTCGACCGCAGCCGCGCGTTCTACGAGGCGCTGGGGTTTGAGTTTCGGCGCGAGCTGCCGATCGTTCGTAACGGCGAGCTTGAGGCAACGAATTACTTCTTCGGCTGCCCGGGAGACGACGCCGAGCTGGAGCTGACGTTCAACCACGACGGTCGCACCTACGACAACGGCACCGGCTATGGCCACATTGCGATCGGGGTCGAGGATCTCGCTGCGACGCTCGCCGCGCTGTCCACGAAGGGGATCGAGCCCGAGAAGCCGCCGTATCGCGTGCGCGAGGGTGGCTCGCTGCTTTGCTTTGTCCGTGACCCGGACGACTATCGCATCGAGCTCATCGAGCGCGCCTAGCTCGTGAGCCTGGTCGCCGATCCTGGTCTCGCTGATGAAGGCGCAGCGCGGATCGCATGGACGCGCGCGAACATGCCGCTGCTTGCGGCGCTGAAGGACGAGTTCGCGGCGGAGCAGCCGTTCGCTGGGCGCAAGCTCGGCGTCTGCATTCACGTTGAGCCGAAGACTGCGGTGCTGGTCGAGGTGCTCCGTGCCGGCGGATGCGAGCTGGCGATCACCGGTAGCCCTGCAACGACAGACGACGGGACGGCTGCGTTCCTCGCCGCGCAGGACGGCGTGACGGTGTTCGCGCTGAAGGCCGACGACATGGCGGCGCACCTGGCGCATATCGAGCGGGTGCTCGACACCGAGCCGAGCTTCTTGCTGGATAACGGTGCCGACCTGATCAGCAGCGCGGTTCGGCGTGGCTTGACGATCGAGTTCGCGACCGAGGAGACGACCTCGGGCGGCAACCGCCTGAAGGCCGAGATGCAGGGGCACGTTCCGTTCCCGGTTGTGGTGATCGACGACAGTCCGTTGAAGCGTCTGATCGAGAATCAGTACGGGGTGGGGCCGACGGTTGTCGAAGGCTTCATGCGTGCGACGAACCTGCTCGTGCCGGCAACGACCTTTGCGGTGATTGGGTACGGCGCGTGCGGCCGGGGAACGGCGCGCGCGTTGCGCGCCGATGGGGCGACAGTGATCGCTGTCGAGATCGACCCTGTGAAGTCGCTCGAGGCGGCGTTCGACGGGATGCGGGTGATGGAGCTCGACGCTGCCCTCGCCGCCGCTGACGTCGTGATCATGGTGACGGGGTCGACGGGAATTTTGCGGGAGCGCGAGCTTGGGCTGTTGCGCGACGGAGCGCTGATTGCGAACGCCGGGCATTTCAGCGAGATCGAGGTGCCGGGGTCGTGGACGCGCCGGCCGCTGACGGGACTCGTTGAGGAGGTTGAGCGTCCGGGCGGTGGGGTCTTCCGGGTGTTGGGGCGAGGCGAGATGCTGAACCTCACCGCCGCGACGGGCAACCAGATTCAGGTGATGGATCTCGGCTTCGCGCTACAGGCGCATTCGCTGCGGGCGCTCGCGCGGGATCCGGGGGCGTTCGCGCTCGGGCCGCAACCGGTGCCGAAGGCGATTGACGACATCATCGGGCGCGACATGCTCGCGTCGCTCTCGGCAACGCGCGGCGTCTAGTCGGAAATCGCAACAGCGCCGTTACACCTTCCGCGTTAGCGTCGAAGGTGATGACAACAGACGGTTCCATCCCACCTCGTCGGACACCTCGCAGGCGTCCCGACGCACCCCACGATGCCCCAGCGCGTCGTGGACAACGCAAGACGGCTGAACCACGACGGACAGTCGCATCGCTCTGGGGGCCAATGCGGGTTGTCGACGAGATTCGACTCGCACAGCACGCAGGTCCCAAGCGCTTCTCCACCGTCGTGCAGCTGATCGAGTCACCCGACGGCGAGCGCTTCGTTCGGTTCAGCTACTCGACTGACGGTGTCGGTCGCCGTGGCCCGGTCACGCTCCGACCGAAGGACGTCGAGCGACTGCGGGCCGCCCTTGCGCTGAGACCGGAGTTTCAGGCCGCGCTTGATCTGGGCGTCGCGGGAGGTGGTGTCGGAGAGTAGGCCGCCGATCGTGAACGACAATTGAGAGACGCCGCGTGGTTGTACGTCGCCGCGGCTGCCGGGGTGGCGGTCGTTCTCGCTACGCGGTTGCGAATGCTGCGGAGCGTGCCGCGTCGACGAGCGAGCCAAGGATCTTGGCGCCGTCGGTTGAGCCGAGAACAGGGTCGACCGCGTGCTCGGGATGCGGCATCAAGCCGAAGACGTTGCCGCCTGCGCTGATCACGCCTGCGACGTCGGCAATCGCACCGTTCGGGTTCGTGCCGGGGGCGTAGCGGAGCGCGATCAGGCCCTCTGCTTCAGCCTCCGCGAGTAGCTCGGGATCGGCGAACCAGCAGCCCTCGCCGTTCTTGACGGGGATCGAGAGCCGATCGCCTGGCTCACAGCGCGACGTAAACGCCGTATCGGTGCGCTCGACAACGAGGCTGACGTCCTGGCATTGGAACTCAAGCGTGCTGTTTTGGCGGAGAACACCGGGCAGGAGACCGGCCTCGGTCAGGATCTGGAAGCCGTTGCAGATGCCGAGCACGAGGCCGCCCTCGTTTGCAAAGCGCACGACGTCACGCATCACGGGCGAGAAGCGGGCGATCGCGCCGCAACGGAGGTAGTCGCCATACGAGAACCCGCCGGGAAGAACGACGGCTGCGGTGTTCGCAGGCAGACGTTCCTCTCCATGCCACAGGCGGCTTGCGTCGGCGCCAAGGTGGTTCAAGGAGAGTTCGGTGTCGCGGTCGTCGTTCGACCCAGGGAAGACGACAACCGAGATCGCGGGCTTTGGCGCGTCGCTCACGCGGCGGCCTCAACAACGATCTCGTAACTCTCGATCAGCGGGTTCGCGAGCAGCTGCTCACACATGCGCTCGATCTGGGCGTGCGCGTCGGCGCTGTCGGTTGCCTCAACTTCAAGCTCGACGAGCCGACCCACGTGCGCGTTCCGGACAGTGAAGCCGAGGTGGCCAAGGCCGGTCTCAACCGCCTGACCCTGTGGGTCGAGGATCCCTGCCTTCGGCCGGATCAAGATGGTGGCTTTCATGCGACAAGACTCCCCGGATTCGCGATGTAGTCATCGAACGACGACTCGGTCAATTGCTCAAACGCGTCGATGTAGCGCGCCCGCGTCCCAGCCACAACGTCGGCAGGAAGCTCAGGGCCGGGGTAGGTCTTGCCCCAACCGAGCGACTCGCAGTAATCGCGCACAAACTGCTTGTCGAACGACGGCGGCGTCGACCCCGGCGTGTACTCGTCGGCCGGCCAGAACCGCGACGAATCCGGCGTGAACGCCTCGTCGCCAAGCACCAGCTCGCCGTTCTCGTCCAAGCCAAACTCAAGCTTCGTGTCTGCCAGGATGATCCCGCGGGTCAACGCGTACTCCGACGCAAAGCGATAGAGCTCAAGCGACACCCGCTCAACCTTGTCGAACAGCTCCTCGCCAACAAGGGCAGCGGCGGCCTCACGATCGATGTTCTCGTCATGACCCGTCTGCGCCTTCGTCGCTGGCGTGAAGATCGGCTCCGGCAGCTGCGCCGATTCAACCAACCCCTCCGGCAGGACATGGCCACAGACAGCACCGGTGGTCTTGTAATCCTTCCAACCCGAGCCTGAGAGATAGCCGCGCACGACGCACTCGATCGGGAGCATCGTCAACTTCCGGCACTCGCTCGAACGGCCGTCGGCGCGAATCGCGAGCAGATGGTTCGCCACCAGATGCTTCGTACGGGCAAACCAGAACGCCGAAAGTCCCGTCAACACACGGCCCTTGTCGGGAATGTCGGTGGGGAGCACGACGTCGAACGTCGAGATCCGATCGCTCGCAACAAGCAGCAGCCGATCGTCGCCAAGTGCGTAGAGCTCGCGAACCTTGCCACTGCCCAGGTGCGTTTCTTGCTCAGACACTCAGCGTCTCCTCTCGTTTAGCGGCAAGGGCATGCAGACGATCAAACACCGTGTCGACATGGGCGACAGTGGCCGCCAGGTCGAATGCAGACTCGATCCCGGCAGGTCCCAGACGATCAGCGATCGCAGGATCGGCCTCGACGAGTGCGCGGAAGTCGCGCTCCTCATCCCACGCCTGCATCGCATGACCCTGCACGAGCCGGTACGCCTCACCACGATCGAGGCCGCTGCCGACAAGCGCGAGCAGCAAGCGATGCGAGAACACGAGCCCGTGCGACGCGTCGAGGTTGCGGCGCATCCGTTCGGGGTACACAACAAGGTCGTCCATGATCCACGTGAACCGATCGAGGATGTAATCGGTTGCAAGGAACGTGTCGGGGAACGTCACGCGTTCGGCGGAGGAATGTGAGATGTCGCGCTCATGCCAGAGCGGCACGTTTTCGAGGCCGACGATGGCGGCCGCCCGAACAATGCGCGCGAGGCCCGAGATGCGCTCGGCCACCTTCGGGTTGCGCTTGTGCGGCATCGCCGACGAACCCTTCATCCCCTTCTTGAACGGCTCCTCAACCTCGCGCACCTCGGTGCGGGCAAGGTGACGGATCTCAATCGCAAACCGGTCGAGCGAGGTGGCAAGCAGCGCGAGCGCCGACAGCAGCTCGGCGTGCCGGTCGCGCGCGATCACCTGGGTTGACAGGGGATCGGGCTCCAAGCCGAGACGTTCACAGGCGATCCGCTCCACCTCAGGCTCGACGGCGGCATACGTGCCGACCGTGCCTGAAAGCTGACCAACCCGGTTGACCTCCAGCGCGTGCTCGATCCGCGTTCGCGCCCGGTCAAGCTCAAACGCCCACCCGGCAAGCTTCCAACCGAACGTCGTGGGTTCGGCGTGAATGCCGTGCGAGCGGCCGATGCAGATCGAATGCTTGTGTGCGTTGGCCTGCTTCACGGCGGCTGCGAACGCGCGGTCGATCTCGCGCAGAATCAGCCGCCCGGCATCGACGAGCTGCAGCGACAACGCTGTGTCGACGACGTCAGACGACGTGAGGCCGTAATGCACCCAGCGACCCTCGGGGCCGAGCTGCTCCGACACCGCGTCGACGAACGCCGCAAGGTCGTGGTCGGTGACGAGCTCGATCTCGGCAACCCGCGCCGCCGTTGGCACCTTGGCGTTCGCGCGAATCGTCGCCACATCAGCGGCGGGAATGGTTCCGAGTTCAGCCCATCCGTCGAGGGCGGCAAGTTCAACCTCGAGCCAACGCGCGAGCTTGCCTTCCTCCGACCAGATGGTGCTCATCTCAGGCCGGGAGTAGCGCGCGATCACTTGAGACAGTGTAGAGAGCCGGGTGGCGGGCCCTCGATCGAGGCGACGGGACTAGAGAAGCGCAAGGATCCGAGCTGCAAGTACGGCAGCGTTCTTCGCGTTGTCGACGCCTACTGTCGCGACCGGAACCCCCGGCGGCATCTGCACGATCGAGAGCAAGGCATCGAGTCCGTCGAGCACGCTCTTTGACGAGCGAAGCGGCACGCCGATTACCGGCAACGTCGTGTGCGCAGCAACGACCCCGGGCAGAGCAGCGGCCAAGCCGGCACCGGCGATCAGCACCTTCACGCCACGCGAAGCTGCCGTCTTCGAATACTCCGCGACCTCGTCAGGGTTGCGGTGCGCTGAGCGCACCTCGAACTCCCACGTGATTCCGCGCGCGTCGAGCTCGTCCATCGCCGCCTGCATCCGCTCGCGATCCGACTCTGACCCGACGAGAATCCCCACCTGAACGCTCATTCGACCCCTCCCGCGATGTCGTTTCGATGTTGTGCCCCGGCAAACGCGACCTTCGCGACCGCTGTGTAGGCCGTCTCACGTGCCTCCCGAACCGTTGGTCCTGCGGCGGTCACCGAAAGGATGCGGCCGCCGTTTGTGACGAGCGCCCCGTCGTGCATCGCGGTGCCGCCGTGGAACACGAATGCCCCATCCGACTCGGCATCGTCGATGCCGGTGATGGCGGCCCCGGTGTAGTCGCTGCGAGCGGGGTAGTCGGGGCCTGCGACAACGATGGTCACGGCCGCATCCGCGCCGGTGCCGATCGACACGCCGCTGAGATCGCCAGCCGCTGCCGCCGCAAGCGCTGCGAGCAGGTCGCCTTCGAGCCGCGCGACGATTACCTGTGTCTCAGGGTCGCCAAACCGTGCGTTGAACTCAAGCACCCGCGGCCCATCGGGCGTCAGCATCAGGCCAGCAAACAGGCAGCCGATAAACGGTGTGCCGCGGCGCGCGAGCTCATCGAGCACCGGCTGGTGAATCTCGGCGACGAGCGTTGCGAGATCGCCGGAATCGGCAACGGGCGAGTACGCACCCATGCCTCCCGTGTTGGGGCCGGTGTCGCCGTCGCCGATCCGCTTGAAGTCGCGAGCCGACGCGAGCGGCACCGCCACGGAGCCATCGCACAGCGCAAATACCGAAACCTCCGGGCCGGTCAGCATCTCCTCCACGACGACCGTGTCGCCCAGCGCACGAGCTCCCGCGAGACCTTCCGCGAGCTCGTCCTCGGTGTTGCAGATAAACACGCCCTTGCCTGAGGCAAGCCCGTCCGCCTTCACCACACACGGTGCCTTGGGCACGTCGAGGATCCGGGCGGTTGGAACACCCGCCGCATCGAGCACGTCCTTTGCGAACGCCTTCGAACCTTCGATTTCGGCTGCAGCGGCGCTCGGCCCGAACGTTGCGATGCCAGCCTTCCGCAGCTGATCGGCAAGCCCCGCCACAAGCGGTGCCTCAGGCCCGACCACGACGAGGTCGATCCGGAGCGACTGCGCAAGGTCGACGAGACCCTCGATGTCATCGACGCGAACCGGATGGCACGTGCCGATCTCTGCGATTCCGGGATTGCCGGGGGCGGCGTGAAGCTCGCTCAGCGACGGGCTCTTCGTCAGGCCGCGCGCCAGCGCGTGTTCGCGCGCACCCGATCCGACGAGGAGAACCTTCACTAGCCCGAGTCTAGTGACGACGGGCGGTGCTGCCGAAAAGAGGTGTTAGACGAGGACGGAGGTGCGTGCCGCGCCGACGCCAACGAGCTCCACGGGAACCTCAAGCTCGCGCTCCACAAACTCGACGTAGGCCTTCGCGGCATCAGGCAGCTCGGAACGGTTCGTCGCATCGTCGAGGGTGCACTCCCAGCCGGGGAGCACTTCCCACACCGGCTCGGCGTGGTGGAAGTCGCTCTGGTGGGCCGGGAAGTGGGGTGTTTCGGAGCCGTCGCGCAGCTTGTAGCGCACGCACACGGGCAGCTCAGCGAAGTTGCTGAGCACGTCGAGCTTCGTGAGTGCGAGTGAGGTGATGCCGTTGACGCGCACGGCGTACCGCAGCGCAACAAGGTCGAGCCAGCCGCAGCGGCGGATCCGACCGGTGACGGTTCCAAACTCGCCGCCGAGCTCTTGAACGCGCTGCTGGTCGGCACCCTGGATCTCGGAGGGCAGCGGGCCTTCGCCGACCCGCGTGACGTATGCCTTTGCGACTCCCAGCACGCGATCGATGCGCGTGGGGCCGATGCCCATGCCGGTTGAGGCGCCCGACGCGATCGGGTTCGACGACGTCACGAACGGGTAGGTGCCGTGATCGAGGTCGAGCAGTGTGCCCTGTGCGCCTTCGAAGAGCACGTCCTTCCCTTCGCGGAGCGCGAGATCGACAAGCAGCGAGGTGTCGCCGATGTAGGGGCGGAGCTTCTGGGCGTAACCCTCGTAGCGGTGTGCGACATCCTCGAGGTCGAAACCATCGACCTCGTAGACGCGCTCCAACCACACGTTCTTCTCTTCGAGCGCAACTTCGATCTTCTGACGCAAGAGCTTCGGGTCGAGCACGTCCTGCACGCGGATACCGAGGCGTGACGCCTTGTCGGCGTACGCAGGTCCGATTCCGCGGCGGGTGGTGCCGATCTGGAGCTTGCCAAGGCGATGCTCGGACGCCTGATCGATCGCGATGTGCCACGGCATGATCAGGTGCGCGTTGCCCGACACCACAACCTTCGAGACGTCGATGCCGCGTGCGGCGAGATCGTCAAGTTCACCGAGGAACACCTCAGGGTCGACGACGCAGCCTGCGCCGATCACCGACACCTTGCCCGAGATGATTCCGCTTGGGGTCTGGCGGATCTTGTAGGTCTGATCGCCGACGATAATTGTGTGCCCGGCATTAGGCCCGCCTTGGTAACGGCAGACCACATCAGAATCTTGCGCGAGCAGGTCGACGATCTTGCCCTTGCCCTCGTCTCCCCACTGTGCGCCCACGACAACAGTGGCTGGCACGACGTGCAGTCTGCCTAAGCCGCCGGTCGCCCGCGCCGATCAGCCCTCGCGCTAGTGGAAGCGGTTGCTCGGAACGGCGGTGAGTTTCATCCGCCGAACGATGATGCGATGGCCGTTGCGACACGTTGTGAAACCCACGTCGGCGTCGCGGCGGAGCGTCCCTTGCACCTCGGTGCCGTCAACCGCGACCGACCAGGGGTCGCGTTCTCGTTTCGACTGACACGCCTCGCACGGAGCCTCAAAGGTCGTTGCCTCGGGCCCCACCCAGACGTGTTGTCGCTGGATCACTTTCGCCATGCCCTCATGCGAGTTGGAGTTGGCGTCCGTCGGGACGGTCGAGGGCGGCGGGCCGGCTCGTGCGGCGCAGGATGATCTCGTGGCCCGCGCTGCAGCGCACGACGGTTGTTGTTGCCCCCTCGGCGACCGACCCTCGGACGCTTGCCTGTTGCATGGCGTCGAAGAACAGCGCGCCGCTCGCGCGGGCGGACTCAAGGCACGTTTCGCACAGGCACGAGAAGGCACGCGCGCCCGGCGAAATCCACACGGTGGTTTGGCTCACGCTGCAGCCGCCGCAAGGTCGGAGAACTTGGCGTAGCGCTTCTGGAACGCGAGCTTTTCGGTGCCGGTGGCGCCGTTGCGGTGCTTCGCCAGGATGATCTCGGCGATACCCGCCGAGTCGGTCTCCTCGGGGTTGTAGTACTCGTCGCGGTAGACGAACATCACGAGGTCGGCGTCCTGCTCGATCGAGCCTGATTCACGAAGGTCGGAGAGGATCGGCCGCTTGTCGTGGCGCTGTTCGACGGCGCGGGAGAGCTGTGAGAGCGCCATGATCGGCACGTCGAGGTCGCGGGCGAGCACCTTCAGCGAACGCGAGATCTGCGACACCTCTTGCACACGGTTCTCGACCGATGTGCCGGAGGTCATCAGCTGGAGGTAGTCAATGACGACGAGGCCGAGGTTTGGCTCCTGTGTCTTCAGGCGCCGCAGCTTCGACCGCACTTCCATCATCGTCACCGAGCCGGTGTCGTCGACGTAGATGGGTGCTTTCGCGAGCTTGTCGCAGGCGCCCGTCAGGCGCGTCCAGTCGTCGGCAGCCAATTTGCCGGTGCGTAGACGCTGCGATTCGACACGCCCTTCCGAACACATCAGGCGCTGCGTGACTTCCGACTTCGACATTTCCAGCGTGAACAGCGCGACCGGCTGCTGATGGCGCACCGCGATGTTGGCTGCCATGCAGAGTCCAAGCGCCGACTTACCCATCGACGGGCGGGCCGCGACGATGATCAAGTTGCCCGGCTGGAAGCCCGACGTGAGGCGGTCGAGGTCGCGGAAGCCCGACGGGGTGCCGGTGATCTCGGTGCCAGCCTCGTAGAGCGTCGTGATCCGTTCGAACGACTCCTTGAGCAGCGACTCGATATGGGCGAACTGGCCGGTGACACGACCCTGGCTGAGGTCGAAGATGACCTGCTCGGCCTGGTCGACGAGTTCAACGGCCTCACCAGGCCGGTCGAAGCCGAGCCGCGCGATCGTGTTGCCAGCGCGAATGAGGCCGCGCAGTGTGGCCATCTCATGGACGATGCGTGCGTAATGCGCGACGTTTGACGCGGCTGGTGTCAGCGCTGCGATCTCGCGGATCTTGTCGGCGCCGCCAACCTCAGCGAGCTTGCCCGTCTTGTCGAGCTTGTCGGCGATCGTGAGCACGTCGACCGGCTCGCCCTGGGCGTACAGCTCGACCGCGGCACGGAAGATCGTGCTGTGGCTCTCGCGGTAGAAATCGCCGGCGTCGACGATGTCGACAACGGTTGCGATCGCTCCCGGCGAGAGCATCATCGCCCCGAGTACCGACTCTTCAGCCTCGAGATTCTGAGGTGGGAGGGCGGCGTTACCGAACGACTGGGCAGGGGCGGTGGTCACGGACTCTGCATCCTCTCGGTCGCACCCTGTGGATTGATAGGGGGTCGGTTGTGGACAACTCGACGCTGTCTTGAGAGGCCAGATCCCAAAACAGTTCGCGGTGCCAGCGTCAGCAGGACAAAGGGGGTAGAAAGCGAACACATGTTCCCTATCCTGCCCACGGCGACGGATGTCATCCACAGATCGCGCCACCCTGTCCACAAGAGCCATGTCGTTCTTCCACAGGTCTGTGGACAGTGGAAAAACCCCGCTCCGAGCGGGAAAATCATCGGCGACTGCCCGAGAAAGACGACGGGCCCGATCTGGTGACCGGGCCCGTCAGTTCAAACAGAGGATGGGGCGTGCCCCAACGCCTGAGTGCTACTCGGCGTCTTCCTCCACAACCTCATCCGCTTCGGCAGCTTCGGCAGCAGCGTCGTCGGCAACCGCTTCGGCAACGACTTCCTCGATCGTCGCCTCAACCGGGGCCTCAACACCGGCCATCGCGGCGAGCTCTTCATCGGACGGCATGTCGCCACCCTCCGGAGCTACGACGAGCTTGAGCTCGGCGGTGACGCCATGGAAGACCTCGACGGGGACGGTGTAGCGACCGATGCGCTTGATCGAGTCGAAGCCGAGCTTGCGGCGATCGACACGGATCTTGAGCTCCTCCCACAGGCGGTCGGCGACGTTGGTCGGCGTGACCGAACCAAACAGCGAACCGGTGGGGCCAGAGTTCACATCGAACTGCAGCGACGTGTTGGAGATGCGGTCGGCAATTGCCTGCGCCTCTTCAACCGTCTTTGCCTCCTGGCGGGCACGGCGTGCGTCACGCTTTGCGACCTCGGCGATGAGGCCAGGCGTGGCGATCTCGGCGAGTCCGCGGGGAAGGAGGAAGTTGCGGGCGTAACCGCGCGCAACCGTCACAACCTCGCCACGGAGGCCGAGCTTATCGACGTCGGAACGAAGAACGACCTGCATCTCTAACGCTCCCGATCGCGGTCACGCCCGCGACCCTCACGCTCGCCACCCTCGCGGCCTTCAGCCACGTACGGCAGCAGTGCCATCTCGCGGGCCCGCTTCACGGCGACGGCCACCTGGCGCTGATGCCGGCGGCACGCCCCGCTGATGCGGCGCGAGCGAATCTTGCCCTTCTCGGAGATGTACCGGCGAAGCTCGCCGACGTTCTTGTAGTCGATCTCCTCGACGTGGGTCTTGCAGAAGAAGCAGGACTTGCGGCGACCGCCCGTTAGGGGCGCGCTGCGCTTCCGGCTCCGGTTCTCAGTCTTTGCTGCCATGTTGCCTCCTGCTCAGAAAGGAATGTCGTCGTCGGCCGGTGCGCCGGGGAAATCGGCGTCTTGCGCACCCGAACCCTGGGGGATGAACTGGTTGCCGCCACCGCCGGAACCGCCACCGAAGCCACCGCTGGGTGCGTCGCCACCATCGCGACCGCCAAGGAACTGCACGGTGTCGGCGATGATCTCGACGGCCTGGCGCTTGGTGCCGTCCTGGGCCTCCCATTCACGCCACTCGAGACGTCCGTCGATTGCAACGGGACGGCCCTTCGCGAGGTACTGGGCGCAGTTTTCGCCCTGGTTCCCCCACACGGTGACGTCGAAGTAGTTCGGCTTTTCGGTCCACTCACCGGAAGCACCGTCTTTACGACGCGTGTTTACGGCAAGGCGAAGGCTGCACACGGCGGTGCCGCCTGGGGTGTGACGCAGCTCGGGATCGCGGGTGAGATTCCCGACGAGCACGACGCGGTTGATATTCGCCATGGGTCTTCGCTCCTTACGCTCGACGAAGGTCCAGGCTACTCCGCGGCTGCAGCGGCGTCATCGGCCGCTCCAGACGTGGCTCCAAGCTGGGCAGGGGCCTTCGTGCTTCCACCCTGGACGCGCCGCACGGCGAGGTGCCGCATGACGCCGTCGGTGATCTTCAGCACGCGCGTGATTTCGTCGAGCGTCGCGGGTGCGGCTGTGAAGAGCAGCAGGTGGTAGACACCGTCAGGCTTGTGGTTGATCTCGTAGGCGAGCTTGCGGCGACCCCACGGCTCGTGGCCGTCCCAGGATCCTCCGTCAGCTTCGACCTGCTCGCGCATGCGCGCGACGACCTCGTTCGCCTTTTCTTCGGCGAGTTCAGGGTCGAGCATGAGTAGTACTTCGTACGCGTTCATAGTCCCGAATCTCCCTTCCTTCTCATGGACTTAGTCGGCCCCGCCTCCTTGGCACCGTTCGGGTGGACGGCGCGACGGGCGTGGCGAGAAGCGGCGGGCAGTGTAGCATCGGCCTGTGCCCGGCCGCGGAATCGTCCAGTGAAACGCCTGTTGGCGGTCTTTCTGGGCGGCCTCGGTGGAGGGCTTGGTGTCTCTGCTTACGTGAAGCGCTTGCGGGGCAAGGGTAGCGGTCAGGCGGCCGTTGACCTTGGCCCAAGCCCGGCCGACGAGCTGCGTGAGCGGTTGGCAGCGGCGAAAGCGGCGGCCGCTTCGGCCCCGGAGACGGTCGTCGAGGACGTGCAGCAGGAGGTGGCGGAAGTCGCGGAACCAACGGCGCTCCCGACCTTCACCGTCCCAGAGCCGGAGCCCGAACCGGAGCCGCAGGCACCTCTCGTCGATACGCCGACGCCGGCCGATGAACTCGGTCTCGATGCTCGTCGTCGTGACGTGCACGAACGCGCCCGACGCGCGCTCGACGAGCTGAAGTAGCGCGAACTCCCCGCAAAATCACCCTTTTGGTCCGCAGGAACGGGACAGCTGGGACCGAATTCGCGCCATCCCGGGTGCAATTTCACTTCCCGGGAGACCTACTGCCTGGGGAGGCATTACGTGAACACTGCGGTGTTGTTCAAGCGCGGCACGACGCGTGTCGTCGCGACCGTCGCGATCTTGGTGGGGCTGCTGATGGTGGCGCCTGCCGCGAACGCGGGAAAGACCAAGCACGTTGCGCGAACGGGAACGCTCGATCATTTCCGTGTCGCGATTCCAGCGGCACAGAAGTACACCGACACGGGATTCGTCGTGACGGTGACAGCGCTCGACTCGGCCAACCGGACCGTCACGAACTTCGCGGGCGCGATCAACGCCGTTGATGTGACGGGGTCGCTCTACGCGATCCAGCCGTTCGTTTGGGCGAACGGCGTTGCGACCGCGACGCTTGCGGTGGCGCAGCCTTCGCGCAACAACACGATTGTTGTGTCGGGGAACTCTGCGACAGGAACGAGCAACGTCTTCACGGTCGTTGGCTTGGTCGACCACTTCAAGGTGTCGCTCGATTCGCCAAACGTCTCTGTCGGTGCGCCTGTGGCGCTGACGGCGGTTGCCTACGACCCGCTCAACCAGGTGGTGTCGAATCTCACGGGCCCGCTTGCGGTGCCGAGTGTGATCGCAACCGATCTCAGCAACTCGATCATGCCCGTCACTCCGTTCAACTGGGTGTCTGGGACGGGCAGTGCGACCGTGGCATTCATGCAGCCATTCAAGAACAACACGGTGACGGTTGCTGCCGCCGGTGCGGCGGGAACCTCGTCGCCGTTCATCGTCTACGGCTTCGTCGATCACTTCCGTGTGACGGTAAGCGACAGTCCTGTCGCCCAGAACACCCCGCTCACGCTCACTGCGGTTGCCTTGGATGTGTTGAACCAGCAGGTGCTGAACCTCAACGGGCAGGTTGGCCCCAACGTGAACGTCACCGATCGAAGCGGTCACCTGATGCCCGGCACCCCATTTGCGTGGGCGAAGGCTGTTGGCACAGCCACGCTGCAGATCGCTGTGCCCTTCAAGGACGACCGGTTGACCGTTGCCGGATCGGGCGCCGTTGGTGTTTCGCCGTCGTTCGATGTGATCGGGCAGGCGGTGGGTCTCAAGTTCTCGGCGATCACGACGCCGCTGACGGCAGGCGTCGCTGCACCGGTGACGGTCACGGCCGTTGACTCGCTTGGTCAGACAGCGATGTTCTCGCCCGCCTCGACGATCACCGTGTCGTCAGGGGAGGTCTTCACGTCGACTGTCGCTGAGCGAAGCGGTGTGGCCCGTGTTTCGATCCTGGTGCCCGCGCCTGCTCATGCAATTCAGTTCACAGCTCGTGCTGCGGCACCGCTTGGCTCCGGCAACCTCACCGGGACGAGCGCAACTGTCGATGTGATTGGGCCGCTCGCGAAGTTGAAGGTGACGCTCGCTGCTGCCACCGTTCGCGTCAGCGGCCTGCGTGGTGGCACGCTCGGTGTGACGGTGACGGCACAGGATGCGCTGGGTCAGACGGTGCAGTCGTTTGCTGGCCCGGTCGCGATCACCGACACGACCGGCACGGTCAGCACTGCCGTTCCGTTCGTTTGGACGGCAGGTGTCGGCAAGGGCGCGCTGCAGTTCGGAACGCCCTACAAGGGTGATGTGATCACGGTCTCGGACGGCGGCGGTGCGGTCAAGCCTGCGCGGAGCACGGCGTTCGATGTGATTGGTGTTGTCGACCGCTTCGCGGTGACGCTGAGCAGCCCAACGACGCTGAACACGACCGTCACCGTGACGGTTCGGGCGTATGACGCGCTTGGTCAGTCGGTGCAGGATTACGTCGGCCCGATCACCTTGAGCGATACCCCGAACGGGATTGTTGTCGTGACGCCCGTGAGCTTCGCGGGTGGTGTCGGAACCGGGCAGGTCAAGTTCACGATCAAGGCGGCCGGGAACCGGGTCACCGCCACCGACAACTCAGGCCTGGCAGTGCCTCCCACAGGCCGGAGCGTGGCGTTCGACGTCCGCTAGGTCTCCTCGCACATTCGGGTTGAGCGGCGGGCGGCCTTCGGGTCGCCCGCCGTCGTTTCGCCCTGCTTGGAGTGCTGCCGCGCTTAGAGGCGGTGCTGGACGATGTAGGAGGCGCGCATTCCGAGGATGAGCGCCACCGCCGTCAATGCGTAGAGCCCGTAGATCGCGAGTGCCTTGTTGCGGCCGCCGCCGTGCCACAGGAACCGTGCGGCGCGGAAGACGGCGCCGCCGTCGAGGATCGACACCGGGATCATGTTGATCAGGTTGAGCATGAAGCCTGTGTAGGCAAGTGCGTGGAGCACCGGCGAGTTCTGGTGCTCTCCCCAGATGTAACAGACCATCGCGCCAAACCCACCGACGATTGGGCCAGCGATCGCGACCCGTGCCGCCTGCCACGGATTGCCGGCGGTCATCTTCACGTAGGCGCCGATGAACGGGATGAACACGGGCACCTTGGGATGGAGACCTTCGCGCTGTGCCTCGATGAAGTGGCCGAGCTCGTGTACGAGGATCAGCGCGACGAAGCCAACGGCAAACGGCCAGCCAAAGATCAGTGCGTAGCCGCCGACGGCGATGAAGATCGTTGCGAACTTGAACAGCGATCCGAGCTTGAGCAGCAGGGCACCCAGGCCGATCAGCGGCGCGGTGAACCGGCTGAGTGTCTGGCGGGCGCTCTTGCGGCTGCTCTCGGGCTGGACGGGGTCGTACCGTGGCGGCTCTTCGGCCGGCGGGCGGGGTTCGAAGAGGTCGCTCATGCGGGGAGCTCCACGAGCTGGCCGTCGGCCCACACTGTGGGCTCGCTGAAGATGCAGTCGACGTGGATCTTGGCCTCGTTGTCGCCGCCGTAGGTGCCGGTGTTGCGGCCGATTGCGACGTGCGCGGTGCGAGCGGCCTTCTCGTCGAGCATCACGTGGCCGCGCGGGATGACTGCTGGGTTGAACCCGATGCCAAGCTCGGCGATCACGTCGGCGCCGGTGCCCGCCTCTTCGACGATTGCACGCAGCATGTCGGCGGCTCGGCCACCTTCGATCGAGGTGACGCGTCCTGCCGTGAAGCGCAGGGTGACCGGCTCGTCGACGAGCCCCTCGACGGTGTAGGGAACGGTGAGGTCAGCGACGAGGACACCATCGGTGCCGTCGCGGAGCGGGGCGATGTAGATCTCGCCGTTCGGGAAATTCGCGAAGTGGCCGGCTTCGAGCACACCGGTGTCGTTGTTCCAGTGGCGTCCTTCGACGCGCAGCGTCAGGTCGGTGCCGGCGGCGCCTGTGATGCGGATCTCGCTCGCGCCCTGCACCTGCGCGAGCAGTTTGGCTGCGTTGCCGGTGAGGTCGGGCGGTGTCTCAGACAGCTCGCCTTCGAGCAGTTCCTTGTCGACGAGGCCCATGTAGATCTCGCGGCCACCGTGGCCGGTCACCGAGTGGTTCAGCTTGAAGCGCTCGTCGCCCTCGTGCGGCTTGGGGTAGCGGGCGAGGAAGAGGCAGACGTCGGCACGCGCGCCAGCTTCGACGGGCGCGACACCCTCCCAGATCTCAAGCTCGGTGGTCGCGCCCCGCAGCTGCGCGGCCCCGACGAGGTGGTCGCCCTGCTCTGCGATCGGTGGGTCGACAACGACGAGCACGTGTTCGCCCGCCTGCACGCCTGCCGCCTCAAGGAGGTGGTGTGTCCAGCCGGGGAAGGGACTGTCGGAGCTCAACGAGGCGACAGTCGGGTCAGGAGCCCTGACCGATCCACTCTTCGCCGCCTTCGTAAACCTCTTTCTTCCAGAGCGGAACGTCGCCCTTGAGGGTGTCGATGGCGTCTTTGCACGCGGCGAGCGTGTCGGCGCGATGGGCGCCGCTCACTGCGATGAGCACCGACGGTTCGCCGATGTTGACACGCCCGGTGCGGTGGTGGATCGAAATCTTCTTGATGTCGTACTTCTGCTTCAGCTCGCTTGCGAGCTTTTCCATCATCTCTTCCGCCATGCCCTCGTACGCCTCGTAGTCGAGGTAGAGCACGTTGCGGTCGCGTGAGCGGTTGCGGGCGGTGCCCGAGAAGGTGGCGATTGCGCCGGCGCCGTCATCGGCGACCTCGGCCATGATCGTGTCGAGCGACAGCGGCTCGTCGCTGAGGATGAACGCGCCACCGGAGACCGGCGGGATCAGCGCGACGACGTCACCGTCGTTCAGCACCGTGTCCTTCGGGGCGTACTCGCGGTTGACGGCGTAGAGCAGCCCGTCGGGCTCGACACCCAGGTCGAGCTGCGCCCAGACGTCGGCAACGGTCGCTGCGTCGATGTCGCGCTGCGACCAACCGGCTCGTTCTTTGAGCCCTGCGAACAGTCTCACCTTGACCTGCACGCTCGGTAGGGTACCGCGCCCTCTCGCAAACCGGGTAGTGGGAGCGGTACGGTCCAGGAACTCGATGCGCATCTTGCTTGTCTCCCAGATGTATCCGGGCCCGGCCGACCCTGACCTTGGCGTGTTTGTGGCGCAGCTTGAGCGTGAGCTTGTGGGGCGCGGTCACACGATCGATCGGGCGGTATTGGACAGGCGCGGGGGTGGCAAGAAGCGGTTCCTCGAGCTGCGTCGGGCGGTGCGACGGGCACCGAAGCCCGACGTTGTGTGGTCGCACTTTCTCGTGCCGGCGGGGTTCTTCGCGGCGGGAGTGAAGGCGCCGCACGTCGCGACCGCACACGGCACAGATGTGCGGAATATCGGTGCGGTGCCGGGGATTCGTTGGGCCACACGCCGGGTTGTGCGTAGGGCGGCGTCGGTGATCGCAGTGTCGCGCTACCTTGGTGCGGAGCTTGAAGCGAAGGTTCCGGAGGCACGGGGGAAGGTCGAGATCGTCGACTGCGGTGTCGACCTTGAGCGCTTTGCGCCGGGTGGCACGGCCGCACCTGCGTTGGCAGGTCTCGCGCATCCGATCTTCCTGGCGATCGGCAGCCTCACCGAACGCAAGAACGTTGTGCGCCTGGCCGATGCGTTTGTGCAGTTCGGGCACGGGACGCTCGTGTTCCTCGGCGACGGCCCGCTGCGGGCCGAGCTCGAAGGGCGGCCGGGAGTGGTGCTCGCAGGACGCGTTGCGCACGACGAGGTCGGCTCCTGGATCGCGGGGGCCGATGTCGTGTGCGGCCCGGCGCTTGTCGAGCCGTTCGGCCAGGCGCTCCTTGAGGCGCTTGCGTGCGGCAAGCCGGTGGTCGCAACCAACGTGGGTGGGCCGCCCGAGTTCGTTCCGGTCGGTGGCGGCGTTCTCGTCAATCCGCTCGACACAGGCGACATCGCACGTGGACTCGCCGAGGCCGCCGCGCTGCCCTCACCAAACGACGCTGCCCGCGCCGCCGCGGCTGAGCACGACGTCAGGCGGCAGGCGGAACGGGTGGAGGCGATTCTGCTTCGAGCTGTGCAAGGTCGGCGAGCCTAAGCTCGATCAGCGGCCGCACCTTGTCTTCGATTCCCGCCTTGCGCGCAACGGCAAGCGCTGCCTCGTAGCTCTCGCGCACCTTGGCGGGTGCAACACCTTGCTTGAGGCGGTTGTCGCCTGTCAGCAGGTGCTTCTGAATCTGGGTGCGGGGGTTGCCGTCGTCCACTGAGCGCAGCGTAACCGCCGCGCTACCGGGTTGGGTGCGCCGATTCGGCTACCCTTCGCGATCCATGTTGGCAACGCTCTCTGTGATTCATGTCTTGATCTCGGCCGCACTCGTCGGTCTGATCCTCATGCACTCCGGTCGCGACGCGGGCATGGGCGGCATGGGTTTCACGCCGACCTCGCAGGGCGGCACGCACATCGTCGAGAAGAACCTCACGCGTCTGACGCTGATCGTCGCCGTGCTCTTCGTCGCGAACACTGTGGCGCTGTACCGCCTGCTGGCGTAACCGACGCCCGCGTGCAGCTCGCCGCGCTTCACCATGTGACGTGTGTCTGCGCCGATGCGCAGCGAACAGTCGATTTCTATCGCGACCGTTTTGGGTTTCGGCTGGTCAAGAAGACGGTCAACTTTGATGATCCGCACAGCTACCACCTGTACTTCGGTGATGAGCACGGGGCGCCCGGGACGTTGCTGACGTTCTTTGAGTGGCCGAGGTCGGAGGGTGGGCGCGTGGGGCGGGGGACGCTTGCGTCGATCACGATCGAGAGTCCTTATGCCGACGAGCCGGCAACGGTGGAGGATCCCGACGGGTTGATTCTCAACGTCGTGCCGGGCGAGGCGCCGCGGCTGCGCTCTGTTGCCGCGCTTGGGAACCCGGCGCTCTACGCAGGGATCCTCTCGCCTGACGCACCGATCCAGTTTGGGCCGCCAACCGACACGCCCGCGTTGATCGGTGCTGGAACGACCCATCACGTCGCATGGCGGGTTGACGATGACGATGCGCTCGCCGCCTGCTTTGTGCGGCTCGACGAGCTCGGGCTGCGTCCGACCGGCCCGCTCGACCGCACGTATTTCCGGTCGGTCTACTTCCGCATGCCCGACGGGTTGCTGCACGAGGTTGCGACTGCAGGCCCTGGGTTTGCGGTCGACGAACCGGCCCGCCATTTGGGCCAGGAGCTCTCACTGCCCGCCTGGTTGGAGGAGGCGCGGCCGACTCTTGAACGGGAGCTCGCGCCGATCCGTTGATGCGTGGTTAGAATGGCGCTCCCCACGCGCTGGTGGCGGAATTGGTAGACGCGCTAGGTTGAGGGCCTAGTGGCCATTGCGGTCGTGGAGGTTCAAGTCCTCTCCAGCGCATGACGGAAACCCGCGAGAGCGGGTTTCGTCGTTAAGGGGCGCTCGTGGAGGAGAGCGAGGGGGTTAGTGCGCGGGGGCGGCGGCGGGTGTGGTGCCAGCGGAAGCGCCCGAGACGCCCCAGCCGTTGCCACCGTAGGCGCTTGCCATCAGAACGAGGCAGGCCGCGATCAGTGCGATTCCTGGCGTACGCATGGGGGCATTGAACGATTGCTCGGGTGTGTGAGCATCGGGGAAATTCCGCGACGTGCCTGCGGCGGCTCCGCCGGTTCGACACGAACACATGTTTGACGCCGTCCGCAGGACTCTCTACTCTGACAACGAACACACGTTCGTCACACCTTTCACCCGACCCCAATTTCAAGCCGGAGGCGCAATGCTCACCGAGCGGCAGCAGCAGATCTGGAACTACCTCGTCGAATACGTCGATCGGTGCGGCTATCCGCCCACCGTGCGCGAGATTGGC
>CAEZXP010000013.1_pt1 | contig 4007 bp, 3 predicted proteins | sample 7265271 | NCBI WGS metagenome assembly CAEZXP01 (sample SAMEA6813909, study PRJEB35770) | uncultured Actinomycetes bacterium | biome: Freshwater; feature: Freshwater reservoir; material: water | place: Czech Republic | collected 2016-11-09 | depth 0.5m m
CGGAGCCATGGAAAACGGCCTCGAGATCTGGACGATGTCGAAGACCTACGGCATGGCCGGCTGGCGCATCGGCTTCGTCGTCGGCAACGCCGAAATCGTCGAACGGCTCAACCTGATCAACGACCACACGCGCGTCGGCATCTTCCGGCCGCTCCAAGAAGCAGCTGTCGCCGCGCTCACCGGCCCGCAAGATGACGTCGAGGAACGCCGCGCCACCTACGAACGCCGCCGCAACCGTGTGCTCGAAGCGCTACCCGGCACCTCCGTCAGTGACGGCACGTTCTACGTGTGGCTCAAACTGCCCGACGGCCTCACCGCCGACGACATCCTCGCAGCACAACGCGTCGCAGTCGCCCCCGGCGGCGGCTTCGGCCCAAGCGGCGAAGGCTGGGTACGCCTCTCAGTTGCCGTCACCGACGAGAACCTCGAAGCCGGTTTGGAACGCCTCGCTCCCGCCTTGGCGGGCCGCCCATGAAGATCGGAATCATCGTCCCGTTCTCATGGTCCTATTGGGGTGGCGTCGTCGAACACTCCGAAAACCAAGCGGCCTTCCTGCGCGCCCGCGGCCACGACGTCCACCTCATCATGGGACACGACCCGCCCGGCATCTTCACCCGGCTGCTCCACCCACGCAGCGGCCGGCACGGCGACCTCCCGAACACGATCACGCCCATCGGCCGTTCAATCGTCGTGCCCGCGAACGGCTCGCTGCCAAACATCATCCTCTCGCCGCGCAGCATCTACCGGATGGCGCAGGTGCTCAAACGCGAACAGTTCGACGTCATCCACCTGCACGAACCCATGACCCCCGCCGTTTGCGTCGCCGCGCTCGCCCTTGCCAAATGCCCGATCGTTGCCACCTGGCACGCCGCCGGTGACCTCGGCTGGATGAAGCTCGGCCTGCCCGCCTGGGGCTTCCTGATGGAACGGATCGACGGTCGCGTCGCCGTCTCAAAGATGGCGGCCGACTCAGCCGGTCGCTGGCTCGGAGGCGACTTCGAAGTGATCCCCAACGGTTGCGTCGTGCCCGAAAACGCCGACCCGGCCAACCGCGAAAACCACATCGTGTTCATCGGCCGCCACGACGCCCGCAAAGGCCTGCCCGTGCTGCTGCGCGCCTGGCCCGAAATCCGCCGCCGCACCGGCGCTCGCCTGCGGCTGATCGGCACCGACCCGCTCCAATACCGGCTCCTGCAATCGACCATGCGTTTCGACCCCGACGGAATCGATGTCCTCGGCATCGTCACCAACGAAGTGCGCTCCGCCGAACTCTCGGCCGCCAAAGTCTTCGTCTCGCCCGCCCTCGGAGGTGAGAGCTTCGGGATGGTGCTGATCGAAGCATTCGCCACCGCAACACCCGTCATCGCCTCCGACATTCCCGGGTTCGCAGCCGTCGCCACACCCGATGCCGCCACACTCGTCCCCCCGGGCGACGAGAATGCGCTGGTGGACGCAATCGAAGCTCTCCTCGCCGACGAAGACCGCAGGATCGCCATGGGCCTCGCAGGTCGCGCCCTTGCCGCCGAGCGCTACTCGTGGGAGGACGTTGCCCGTCGGCTCGAAGCGACCTACCTGCGAGTCACCACGTGAGCCGCAAACGCATCTTCCGCCTGTCGGTTGCATTCCTGCTTCCACTCGCAGGAGGCATCGCGCTGCTCTGGTGGCGTGGCCCCAACTGGGGCACCGTCGCGAACGCGTTCTCACACGTCCACTGGGAATGGATCGTTGGGGCCGTCGGCTTCAACATGCTCTCGATCGTTGTTCGCGCCCTCGCATGGAACACCGCGATCGGTGAAGCGCTACCGCCGCCACACCCGCGGTTCCGCCTGGTGTTCGCGGCGTTCGGTGTGGGGCTCTTCGGAAACGTCGTGCTGCCCGGTCGCGTCGGTGAACTCGCGCGCGTTGCCGTGCTCACCCGCCGAATGCCCGGCCGCAAAGTGTGGGCAACCCTCATCGGCAGCGTTGTCGCCCACCGTGTGTTCGATCTCTTTCCGGCAATCGCACTCGTCACCTGGGTGCTGCTCACCGCCAAGATCCCGTCCTGGGCGTTCGCAAGCCTCGTGGGTGTCGTCGCCGCCGGCGTCGTGCTGTTCACGGTCGCGCTCGTGCTTGCACGTCGCCACAACCCAACCGCGCTCGAAGAGCTCGGGCGTGTCCGCTCTCTCATCCAACGTGCCCGCTTCGGCCTCGGCGTCATGCGGCGGCCACGCGCGGCGGCCATCGCCGGCACCTTCCAATTCCTCGGCTGGGCATGTCAGCTCGCCGCCGTCTGGGCAGCAATGCGCGGCTTCGACATTCGCCTCCCGATCGCCGCGGCCGGCCTCGTGCTCGTGCTGATGAACATCGCCACGATCTTCCCCCTGTGGCCAGGCAACGTCGGCCTTGTGCAGGCGGCCGTCGCGTTGCCGCTCGTCTCCTACGGCGTCGCCTACGGGCACGGGTTCGCCTACGGCATCGGCCTGCAGGCCGTTGAGGCGTCGGTCGGCATCGGCATCGGCCTCGTCTTCCTGGCCCGCGAAGGCTTCTCGTACGCAACCCTCAAACAGATCCCGGCCGTCGACGAAGCGTTCTCATCGTCGCCGCCACCCGCACCAGGAGCCTAATGCGCGTCCTCGCCTGCCCCGACAGTCTCAAAGGGGTGCTCGGCCAGGTCGAAGCCGCCGCAGCATTGGCGGAGGGGGTTCTGCGGGGCGGAGGTGAGGCAGTGGAGCTTCCGATCGCCGACGGTGGTGAGGGCACGGCGCTCGTGCTGCACCGTGCGCTCGGTGGTGAGTGGCGCATCGCGCCCGCATCCGATCCACTCGGTCGCCCGATCGAGGCTGAGTACCTGGTGCTCCCCGACGGCACCGCCGTCGTCGAGTCGGCGGCCGCGGCCGGTCTCGGGCTGCTGACAGTCGAGGAGCGCGACCCGCTCGTTGCTTCGACCGCCGGGTTAGGGGAGCTGCTCGCGGCTGTGTTGGTCAGCGGGCCGTCGGCAGTGCTCGTTGGGATTGGCGGGACAGCAACGGTCGATGGCGGGGCGGGGATGCGGCGCGTGCTCGGCGGGTGGCCGAGCGCCGTGCCGCTTCGGATCGCCTGCGACGTCCAGAACCCGCTGCTTGGAGAACGCGGTGCTGCCCGAGTGTTTGGGCCGCAGAAGGGGGCCACTCCCGCGGCGGTTGAGGAGTTGGAACGGCGCTTATCGGACGACACGGGTCTTGCGCCATTCGCGGAGCTCACGGGCGCAGGAGCGGGCGGGGGACTGGGTGCCGCATTCGCGTCGCTCGGCGGTGCGCTCATTGAAGGCGGCGATCTCGTGCTCGACACCCTGCACTTCGACAGCCGCGCCGTTGGCGTCGACCTGGTGGTGACCGGCGAAGGGAAGCTCGACCAGACGACGCTCGAAGGGAAGGCGCCCGGTTCGGTGTGGCGGCGCTGTCAGACGCTCGGCGTCCCATGCGTGCTCTTCGGCGGCCTCGTCGATCTCGCTGGCCCGGACTTCGACATACGACCGCTCTCGGGCGACCCATCACATGCCGTCGCCGACCTCGTCGCGCTCGGCGAAGCGCTCGCGGCTGCCAGTCATCGCTAGCACGACTTCTCCAAGATCTGGTCTATTCGCGGAGCCAATCTTGTGTCATCGTCTCGTTCCATGAGCGAGGCCGGGAAGACGACGCGCGAGGGGTATCGCAATCGGAACGGACAGGTCAACGTCCGGCGGACGAACATCCCCGGCAACGACCACCTTCAGGTTGTGTACGTCTTGAAGTGCGGGCGCTGCGGCGCTGAGTACGGTGCAAACGGGTCGGACATCTTCCAGCGGAAGTGCCCGAGGTGTCAGGGCGGAATGCCGGGCCTGCCGACCTCCCGTGCGTGAGATCGCGCTCGGCGAAGCGCTCGCGGCTGCCTAAGCGGCAGGCGGGGTGTCGCCGCTCGCGGCGGCGACCTTGCGGGCGAGCTCTTCGATCTTCCCCTCGACCTCGGTGAGGTCGCGGGCTAGGCGGCGGTAGATCTCCTCGCCCCGCTCC